>Ga0268266_10000060_pt1 | contig 269063 bp, 153 predicted proteins | sample KBSS13metaG_FD_190356 | JGI IMG/M metagenome (GOLD analysis project Ga0268266, IMG submission 190356) | Switchgrass rhizosphere microbial communities from Kellogg Biological Station, Michigan, USA - KBS S1-3 metaG (SPAdes) (version 2) | ecosystem: Host-associated > Plants > Roots >... | reverse complement strand
ATACGGCCAACCTGATCAGCGCCAGTGGTTGCGATTCTATTGCGACCCTTGTCCTCACTGTATCCGCAACGCTGACCAGCACAACGAACACCACGATTTGTACCAACCAGCTGCCGTACACCTGGAACGGCCAGATCCTGAATGCGGCCGGTACATATACGGCCAACCTGACTAGCACCAGTGGTTGTGATTCTATTGCGACCCTCATACTCACTGTATCAGCAACGCTGACGAGCACGACCAATACCACAATCTGCACCAACCAGCTGCCCTATACCTGGAATGGCCAGGTACTGAATGCCGCCGGAACCTACACGGCCAACCTGACCAGCACGGGTGGCTGTGACTCGATAGCAACGCTCAACCTCACCGTGACGGCAACCTTAACCAGCACGACGAACACCACAATTTGCACTAATCAGCTGCCTTACACCTGGAACGGCCAGAGCATAAACACCTCAGGTACGTACACCGCCAACCTGACCAGCACGGGTGGTTGTGACTCGATAGCAACGCTCAACCTCACCGTGACGGCAACCTTAACCAGCACGACCAACACCACGATCTGTACCAACCAGCTGCCCTACACCTGGAATGGCCAGATCCTCAATGCTGCCGGCACTTATACGGCCAACCTGATCAGTGCTAGTGGTTGTGATTCTATTGCGACATTAATATTGACGGTTAACCCGGCTGTGACCAGCACGACGAATACCACGATTTGTACCAACCAGCTGCCTTACACCTGGAATGGCCAGGTCCTGAATGCTGCCGGCACTTATACGGCCAACCTGACTAGCACCAGTGGTTGTGACTCCATAGCAACCCTCATCCTCGCCGTGAATGCGACCCTGACCAGCACGACCAATACCACCATCTGCACCAACCAGCTGCCGTACACCTGGAATGGCCAGGTCCTGAATGCTGCCGGCACTTATACGGCCAACCTGACTAGCACCAGTGGTTGTGACTCCATAGCAACGCTCAACCTAGCCGTGAATGCGACTCTGACGAGCACGACCAATACCACGATCTGCACCAACCAGCTGCCTTACACCTGGAACGGCCAAATCCTGAATGCTGCTGGTACTTATACGGCTAACCTGATCAGCGCCAGTGGTTGTGATTCTATTGGAACATTAATATTGACGGTCAACCCGGCTGTGACCAGCACGACCAATACGACGATCTGTACTAACCAACTGCCTTACACCTGGAACGGCCAGATCCTGAATGCTGCTGGTACTTATACGGCCAACCTGATCAGCGCCAGTGGTTGTGACTCCGTCGCAACCCTCATCCTAGCCGTGAATGCGACCCTGGCCAGCACAACGAACACCACAATTTGCACCAATCAGCTGCCTTACACCTGGAACGGCCAGAGCATAAACACCTCAGGTACGTACACCGCCAACCTGACCAGCACGGGTGGTTGTGACTCGATAGCAACGCTCAACCTCACCGTGACGGCAACCTTAACCAGCACGACCAATACCACCATCTGCACCAACCAGCTGCCCTACACCTGGAATGGCCAGATCCTGAATGCTGCCGGCACTTATACGGCCAACCTGACTAGCACGGGTGGTTGTGACTCCATAGCAACGCTCATCCTCGCCGTGAATGCGACCCTGACCAGCACAACCAATACAACGATCTGTACTAACCAGCTGCCTTATACCTGGAATGGCCAGATCCTGAATGCTGCCGGCACTTATACGGCCAACCTGATCAGTGCCAGTGGTTGTGACTCCATTGTAACCTTAGTACTCACCGTATCAGCAACACTGACCAGCACGACGAACACCGCTATCTGTACTAACCAGCTGCCTTACACCTGGAATGGCCAGATCCTCAATGCGGCCGGCACTTATACGGCCAACCTGATTAGCGCTAGTGGTTGTGATTCTATTGCGACATTAATACTCACTGTATCCGCAACACTGACCAGCACAACGAATACAACGATCTGTAATAACCAGCTGCCTTATACCTGGAATGGCCAGGTGCTCAATGCAGCCGGCACTTACACGGCTAACCTGATCAGCGCCAGTGGTTGCGATTCTATTGCGACATTAATATTGACGGTTAACCCGGCTGTGACCAGCACGACGAATACCACGATTTGTACCAACCAACTGCCCTACACCTGGAATGGCCAGATCCTGAATGCAGCTGGTACATATACTGCCAACCTGATCAGTGCCAGTGGTTGTGATTCTATTGCGACGCTCGTACTTACTGTATCGGCAACATTGACCAGCACGACGAACACCACGATCTGCACCAACCAGCTGCCCTATACCTGGAACGGCCAGATCCTAAATGCTGCCGGTACTTATACGGCCAACCTGATCAGTGCCAGTGGTTGTGACTCCATAGCAACCCTTGTCCTCACTGTATCAGCAACGCTGACCAGCACGACGAACACCACGATCTGTAATAACGAGCTACCTTATACCTGGAATGGTCAGATCATCAATGCTGCTGGCACTTATACGGCTAACCTGATCAGTGCGAGTGGTTGCGATTCTATTGCGACCTTAGTGTTGACGGTTAACCCGGCTGTGACCAGCACGACCAATACCACGATCTGCACCAACCAGCTGCCTTACACCTGGAACGGCCAGGTCCTGAATGCTGCCGGTACGTACACCGCCAACCTGACTAGCACCAGTGGTTGTGACTCGATAGCAACTCTCATCCTCGCCGTGAATGCGACCCTGACCAGCACAACGAACACCACGATCTGTACCAACCAGCTGCCTTACACCTGGAACGGACTGACCATTAATGCTGCCGGAACCTACACGGCTAACCTGACCAGCACCAGTGGCTGTGACTCCATAGCAACCCTCATCCTCGCCGTGAATGCAACCCTGACCAGCACAACGAACACCGCCATCTGCACCAACCAGCTGCCTTACACCTGGAACGGCCAGAGCATAAACACCTCAGGTACGTACACGGCCAACCTGACCAGCACCGGTGGATGTGACTCCGTCGCAACCCTCATCCTCACCGTAACATCAACACTGACCAGCACCACGAATACCACGATCTGCATCAACCAGTTGCCATACACCTGGAATGGTCAGAATATTAACGCTGCAGGTACTTACACAGTCAACCTGATCAGTGCCAGTGGTTGCGATTCCATCGCTACCCTGGTTATGACTGTGACTGCAGCGCTTACCAGCACGACGAACACCACAATATGTACCAACCAGCTGCCCTATAGCTGGAATGGCCAGATCATCAATGCTGCCGGCACGTACACAGCCAACCTGACAAGCGCCAGTGGTTGTGACTCTATTGCGACCCTCAACCTCACCGTGACTGCAACGCTGACCAGCACCACCAACACCACGATCTGTCCCAGTCAGCTGCCCTACACCTGGAACGGCCAGAGCATCAATGCTCCTGGTATCTACACGGCAACCCTGAGCAGCGCCGGCGGTTGTGACTCCATCGCCACGCTTGTACTCACTGTCAACCTGGCTGTGACCAGCACAACAAATACTTCCATTTGCGCCAACCAATTGCCTTACACCTGGAATGGCCAGAATATTAACGCCGCCGGAACGTATACATTCAACACAACCAGTGTGAGTGGTTGCGACTCCATCGCCATATTGGTATTGACAATAGTTCCAACTGCGACCAGCACGAACAGTATCACCATTTGCGTCAACCAGCTGCCTTACGCCTGGAATGGACAGAACATCATCACTGCCGGTACGTATACCGCTTTCCTCATCAGCGCTGGTGGTTGTGACTCCATCGCTACGCTCATATTGACCACGACGGCAACATTGACCAGCACGACGAACACCGCTATCTGTACCAACCAGCTGCCGTACACCTGGAACGGTCAGAGCATAAACACCTCAGGTACGTACACGGCCAACCTGACCAGTGCCAGCGGTTGTGACTCCATTGCGACCCTCGTCCTCACGGTATCAGCGACCCTGACCAGCACGACGAACACCGCTATCTGTACCAACCAGCTGCCGTACACCTGGAACGGTCAGAGCATAAACACCTCAGGTACCTACACGGCCAACCTGACCAGCACCACCGGTTGTGACTCCATTGCGACCCTCGTCCTCACGGTATCAGCGACCCTGACCAGCACGACGAACACCACGATTTGTACCAACCAGCTGCCGTACACCTGGAACGGACAGAGCATTAACGCCGCCGGTACATACACGGCCCACCTGATCAGCGCCGGTGGTTGTGACTCCATTGCAACACTTAACCTGACAGTAAACACCGGTGCCAACACGACCGAGAACATTACAACATGCTTGCCTTCCTATACCTTGCCATCAGGAATTGTCGTCAGTACCAGCGGAGTATATACGTCCGTATTAAAAACCATCTCCGGCTGCGACAGCGTCATAACAACAAACCTGAACATACTCCCGGCGCTTACCCTTGTCGTAACAGACCCGCCCACAACATGCGCTCCGGCTGTTATTGACCTCACCGCCGCAGCCATCACCGCCGGTAGCAGTACTAGCCTGACCCTCACTTACTGGACAGATGCAGGCGCTACCACCGCACTCGCCAATCCCAAGGCAATTACGGCCAGCGGCACCTACTATATCAAAGCCGCCAATGCCGGCGGATGTTCTGTGATCAAACCTGTAAATGTTGCGATCACCAGCACGCCGTCCCTGGTAATAACCAACCCGGCTGCCGCTTGTGTACCTGCCACTATGGACCTCACGGCGCCATTCATCACCGCCGGCAGCGACCCCGGCCTGTCGCTCACTTACTGGATGGATCCGGCCGGAACCCTTGCGCTGAGCAATCCTGCTGCCTTGACGATGGGAGGCACCTATTATATCAAAGGAAGTGCCGTGGGTGGATGTTCCACGATCAAGCCCGTTGTAGTCACCTTCAACCAACTGCCAACCGCGGCTTTCAATGGCAACGAATCCGTTTGCCCCGGTGTAACCACGGCATTGCCGATCACCTTTACAGGACATGCGCCATGGATGCTGACTTACAGCGATGGCTCCAGCATCCAATCCATCACGAATATTCTGACACCAAACTATGAATTGGTAGTCAGCCCGGCAACTACTACTACCTACACCATCCTGTCCGTCACAGATGCAACCTGCTCGAATAATGGTATAGTCAGTACCGCTACGGTAAATGTAAGGGCGCCCATCGCAGGTATCCGTTATCCCACCGTCGATGCCTTCGCGTTTGTTCCGACACGACTCAATGCACGGGTGCTTGGCAACAACTATGCTTATAGCTGGAACCCCACCACCGGATTGGACCTGCCGAACATCGAGGATCCCATGTACAACTACGGCACGACTATCCAGTATAAGATTACCCTGACCTCCGACTCCGGCTGCGTCACCGTAGACACCGTACTCGTGCGGATCATCAATCCGAACGATACAAGCCTTGCGCCCAACATCTTCGTTCCCAAAGCATGGACACCAAACAACGACGGCGTAAATGACAAGCTATACCCGATCACCGTTCATATCAGGCAGCTTAAATACTTCCGCGTATTCGACAGATGGGGCCAGCTGATGTTTGAAACAAATATCCTCGGCAATGGATGGGATGGAATGTTCAATGGCACCAAACAGGTGATGGATGTCTACACCTGGACGGCAGAAGGAGTAGGGGATGACGGAACTGTCATCAACAAGAGCGGTAATTCAATTTTATTACGATAAACATATAATATCATGACCTATCTCAAACACCTGAAACTATCGCTGTTGATCGCCCTTACGGCAGCTTGTGCCCACGGACAGGACCCCAGCTTTTCGCAATTCTTCTCTTCTCCGCTGAATGTAAATCCGGCATTGACGGCAAGGATGAACAGTAAATGGCGCATCATCTCCAATATCCGGGATGAATGGATCAGCCCCGCCAGCCCCTATACCACGGGTACCATTTCTTTCGACAGCAAGATCCTCAGGAACAAGATACCGGAAAGCTCTGTCTTTGGCATCGGCACCATGCTGATGTATGACCAGGCCATGGCCGGTGTTTTAAAAAGTAATTACGCATCGCTTAATCTGTCTTACAATTTAAAAATAGCCGAAGGCGAAGGCGAGCATCGGCTAGGTGTCGGCATGGGATTGATCTACGGGCATAAACAGGTAGACTTTTCCCGGCTGAATTTCTCCGAGCAATTCAACGGATACGGATTTAATACCAACCTCCCCTCGGGCGAGTCAGCCTTGAATAATATGAAGTCATATATCTCTTCCAGCGTTGGCCTGATCTACAGCTATGTCACCCAGTATGCAGATTTTGACTTCGGCGTGTCGGCATTTCACCTTAACAAACCCAAACAAACCGTGACGAGCGATCCCAGGCAGTATCTGCCTCCCCGCTACGTTGTACACACAAACTTTGAAAACTACCTGGACGAGAGAGTTGTCTTGAATACCAATGCCATCTATCAATCCCAGGCCAACGTAAGCTATTTTTCAGTAGGAGGGGGGATCGGGTATTTCCTGTCTGACGATGGAGAAGATGACCTCATAGTGAACGCAGGCGTCTGGTATTGGTCCAGGAATGCCGTAATACCTTACTTTGGGCTGACCTATAAAAAAATTCAATTTGGTCTTACATATGATGTGACCGTTTCTAAACTCGCTAGCGCGTCCCAAAAGCCAAAAACACTCGAACTATCAATTATTATCCGGGGTGACGACCGGCCGAAGGGGGTTATACCGTGCTTCTGGAAATAAAATAAAGCCCTCGAATAACTTTTGAGGGCTTTATCCGGAAGTCTCATAATCTTAGTTATGACCGGTGATGGTGCACTGGGCAGTACTTCCATTCCAGTAGAAATAATAACTTACACCCCCGATGAGCATCGTATAGCTCGTGTTGGCGGTCAACGGAGCAACCCAGTAAATGGATGTTGTCGTAGTAGGGTCAATGTATTGGGTCGACCCCTGAAAGGTGAATGGCACAGGACCGAGCCCGCCCTGGGTGAAAGCCGGCCAGGTGAGTGTTACCAGCGGCAGGTCCTTCAAATACACGATACTCCAGCTGATGCCTCTCGGAAAGTCCAGGAACTTGACGGCAGTAGGTTTCGCAGTTGATGCAGCTTGAGATGGCGTGGTGACGGGAACTTTCGGATGCTGTGTAAATGACAGGCAGATGGCTGCCCCTAAGAGCGCGATGACTTTTTTCATGAGATGTGTTTTTTTATTTTGTAAACCTAAGCAACCATGTTCAGTATTCCAATGGCTTGCGCGATCTTACGCAAACGTTTGTGCTATACCGTTGGAACGGATCACACATCTGCCTTGATCTTTCCTGCCGAACTTTATGGAAAACAACATGTGATCTGGAATATTTATATACAATTGCAGCATCAGTAATAAATTAAGTCGCAATTTTTTATTTACTTTGTCCAAATTCGCGCGTACATGCTCGCTGAAGATGTTGCAATTCTTTCGTTTAAGGTGTCTGAACAGGATGATGAACGCGCCTTTGAGCAGCTATTCCTTCATTTTTACCCCAGGTTGCTCTCCTTTGCTTTGACTTACCTGAAAAATCGTGATTGGGCTGTTGAGGTCGTGGAGGACGTACTGATCCATCTTTGGGAGCACAGGAAAGTGCTTCCGGCGATAAAGAACCTCACGTATTATTTATATGTTGCCACTAAGAACGGCGCGCTGAACTGCCTGAAAAAGAATCGCAGACATGCCACCATCGACCTGGATGAGGTGCAAACAAGCGACATGCATTTTCACAGGCATCCGGAGAACATCCTTATTTCTGAAGAGATCATCCGGGACATCGAAAAAGCCATCAGCGCCTTGCCCGGCAAATGTCAGCTTATTTTCCGCCTCGTTAAAGAGGAGGGCCTGAAATACAAGGAAGTAGCTGACTTGCTGGCTCTCTCCATCAAAACAGTGGAAGCCCAGATGTCCATCGCCCTTCGCAGGATCCAGGAAACCCTGCCGCAATACCTGTCCGGGCAAAACCGCCACTCTTCCAGGTAATACATCCCGCCTCAAAAAAAAGTTCCCTTCCTTTTAGGGGTAAAAGCAAAAAAAATTGCCTTTCCCATATACATCCTTATTTATGAATGACAATAGGTTACTGGAACTCATCGGAAAAAAGCAGGCTGGAGAGATCTCCCCTTCGGAGCTGATCGAGCTGCATAAATTGATACAGGAGGATCCCGCTCACGCGGAATTCCTGAAAACGCTGGATATCATATGGGACATGCCTTTGCTCACCGGAGAGGAGGTGACAGAGGCCCATGTCAGGGACAGGTTACAGCAGGTAAGGAAAAAATGGACCAGCGAAAAGCCAGGGGAGCAGGGCGAAAAAGAGGAAGCGCTCCCGTCCCCGGGCGGTGGCACTGGAAAAGTGAGAAGGATCTGGAAGTATGCAGGCGCCGCCGCCGCATGCGTCATCATCCTTGCAGGAACAGGCATGTGGTGGGCAGGCAAGTTCAATGCAATCGGTGGCAAAGCACAGGGACATATGAATGTCGTTGCCACGAAGAACGGCTCTCACTCCAGGATCACCCTTCCGGATGGAACGGAAGTATGGCTGAATGCGGGCAGCAACCTCTCTTATGATGATACTTATGGAAAAGAGACAAGGGAGCTGCGGCTGGTGGGAGAAGCTTTTTTCGATGTAGCCAAAGACGCGGGCCATCCTTTTGTCATTCACACGAAAGTCATGGATATAAAAGTCCTCGGGACGTCCTTCAATGTCCGGGCCTATCCGGACGAGCCGGCCACGGAAGCCGCGCTGATCAAAGGCGCTATCGAGATATCTCTTCCGGGCCGGCCCTCCGACAGGATGCTCCTCCGGCCGGATGAAAAGATCTCTGTCCGCAATGACGAGCCGGAGCTGTATGCTGGAAAAGACACCCTGGCAGGAAAAGGCGCGAAAAAACAGGAGCAGGCGGCAGGCCCATCGATCGCTGTTTCCAAAATAGCCTATGAACCCGGCGACAGTACGGTCATTGAGACGTCCTGGGTGAAGAACAAGCTGATCTTCCGGGACAAGCCGTTCAAAGAGCTGACGAGGGAAATGGAGAGATGGTACAACGTCATTTTTGTCGTGAAGAACAGGGACCTGCCGATGAAGCGTTTCACCGGTATATTCTATAACGAATCGGTCCGTGAAGCCCTGGACAAACTAAAGGTCTCTTATCCCTTCAGCTACACCTACGATAAGAAGAACAACACGATAACGATCGAGTAAAACAATAAGGGACACAAGAAATTTTATAACCAACTAAACGATCTGCTTAAAATATGAAACTATACACATAACACTCCCACCACGGCAATAAAAAACGGGAAATGTCGCCACACTTCCCGTCGATAAACCAGTTAAACGAAAGTCACACCCTTCCTGGAGGTCGTGCGTGGCTTTTATTATCTAACCATTTACTAATTACGAATTTATGCAAAAAAAAGAACAGCATTGTGCTTTTTTTTCGGGCTATGCATTGCTGAAAATTCTACTGCTCATGAAATTAACTTTCATTCTAACGGTGGTCTTTTGTATCCAGGTCTCGGCCAGTGTGCATTCGCAAACGGTGGTGAGCCTGACGGTGAAGAAAATGCCGCTCAACAAAGTATTCCTGGAGATCGAGCGGCGGACGAAGTACCGTTTTTTATTTAACAACGATCTGCTGCCCGGCGAGCGAAAAGTTGATCTGTCTGTGAAGGACGAGGAGGTCACGCGGGTGCTGGACAGGCTGCTGAGCAATACCCCGCTGAGCTATAAGCTGCTGGAAGGGGATGTCATTGCTATAACGCCCAGGGCCGGCGCTGTGCAGCAAAAGATCAAGGTCACCGGAAGGGTCACCAATGAAAAGGGTGAGCCGGTTCCCGGAGCGACGGTGATCGAAAAAGGGACGAAAAATGGCGCCAGCACGGACAACGACGGGTATTTTATCATAAATGTCGACAGTGCAGGCAGTGTCCTGGAAATTTCATCCATAGGCTTTGAAACGCAAACACTGGCGCTCGGCGGTCAGACACAGGTGAATGTGCTGCTGAAAATTGCAGGCAAGGGAAAGCTGGATGAAGTGGTAGTCATCGGCTACGGCACTACGAAAAAGACCTCTCTCACAGCTGCCGTGTCTACGTTGAAAGGCGGGGATGTAGCACAGAAGCCCGTTGCCGACCTGTCCAACAGCCTGGTTGGACGTGTCCCGGGAGTGATCGCGGACCAGGGCAGCGGGGAGCCCGGCCTGGATGGCTCGAGGATCAGGATAAGGGGAAGCTCCACGACGGGCAATGCAGACCCGCTGTTGGTGGTCGATGGCATTCCAAGGTCCTTCGCACAGCTGGACCCCAACTCCATCGAAAGTTTCACCGTGCTGAAAGATGCCGCTGCCGTAGCGCCCTATGGGCTGGCTGGCGCCAATGGGGTCATCCTGGTGACGACGAAAAAAGGAAAGAGCGGCGCACCCTCCTTATCCTATAATGGCTATATGGGCTATCAGAATGCGGCAAGGATCCCTGCCATGGTAAATTCCTATCAATATGCCCTGCTGCAGAATGAAGGAGCAAAGAACAGCGGCCTTCCCAACATGCCTTTTTCAGACAATAATATCGCTGAATATAAAAAGACGGTGGACAAGGCGGCGGACGCTGATCCCGACCGCTATCCCAACAGCCGTGGACTGAGGGACGTACTGCGGCGCAACGCTGTCCTGACCTACCATAACCTGGAGCTTTCGGGCGGCACCGATAAGATCAGGTATTATGCGGCCCTGGGATATACTTCCCAGCAGGGGCAATTCGCTACGACGTGGTTAAAAAAATACAATGCGGACACCCGCGTGGATGTAAAAGCAACCAATACTACGAATGTGTCGCTGGCGCTCAATGGCTATGTAGTTGACCAGCACTATGCCGGGAAAGTGGACCAGACCGCCGGCGATCCCAACGACATGTACGGCGCTGCCAACGGGGGCATCATGTACCAGGCTTTCAGGACGCCGCCTACTTCTCCCATCTACTACTCCAATGGGCTTTGGGGAAGCTACATCGGCAGATCGCTGGTGGGATATATCTATAACAGCGGTTATGCCTTCAATGAGAATACGCAGCTCCTCACCACTTTCTCCATCGAGCAGCAGCTGCCCTTTGTAAAAGGTCTCAGCGTGAAAGGCGTAGTGAGCTATGACCCTTACAACACCTTTTCGAAGATCTGGCGGACGCCTATCCTGTCTTACTCGGCAGATTTTTCCACGACCCCGGCTACTTATACACCCGGGTATACCGAGTTCTCCCAGCCACAGCTGAATGAGAGCGTGAGCCAGAATAAAGCATTCACCTACCAGGGATATATCAACTACCACAATACATTCGGGCAGCACGATGTTACTTTCCTGGGCGTGGTTGAATCGCGCAACCAGAAATACTGGGGCCTGGGCGCCGGCAGAACAGCTTATCCTATCAACATCGACGAACTGGACCAGGGCGGTGTTGCCGCGGGACAGATCTCCAATGGGGGCTCCTCTTCGGAGCAGGCACAGGTGGGATATCTCTATCGCCTGAGCTATAGCTATGCGGGCAGATACCTGGCTGAAGTGGCCGGCAGGTATGATGGGCACTATTATTTCGCGCCCGGAAAACAGTATGCTTTCTTCCCCGCATTTTCCTTGGGATGGAACATCGGGCAGGAGCGCTTTATGCGGAATGCTGCCTTCGTGGACAGGCTCAAGGTCAGGACATCCTATGGCGAGTCGGGGAACCTGGCTGGCGGCGCCTACCAGTATCTCACGGGATACGGCATCTACGGCAATGCGGCTGTGTTCAATGGCAACCCTACGACTGGCGTCTATGAGAATTCACAGGCCAACCCGAATATCACCTGGGAGAGGGCTAAGAAATTCGATATAGGCGTGGAAGGTTCTCTTTGGCGGGGCCTCCTGACCTTCGAAGCGGACTATTTTCACGAGCGGCGCTCCAACATGCTGGTGACACCGAATGTCATCGTGCCCGCGGAATATGGCATCGGGCTGCCGCAGGTCAACGGCGGTGTCATGAGCAACCAGGGCATAGAATTGTCCCTGGGCACTTCGCACACTTTTCACAACGGGATCCGTATAGACGTGAACGGCAACTTTACCTATGCACAGAACAAGCTGCTGCAGGTGTATGAAACGAATGCCACGTATAACAACCCCAACAGGAGACAGACGGGCAGGGCCAATGGCACACAGTTCGGTCTGAAAGCGCTGGGCTATTTTACAACGAATGATTTCACTGCCAATGGCAGCCTGAAGCCGGGCATCGCTTCCATACCCGATGCGCCTGTGCAGCCGGGCGACCTGAAATATGCGGACCTCAGCGGCCCTGCGGGAAAGCCGGATGGCATCATCGACGACAATGACCAGACGGTCATCGGTAGGCCCAACGGCAGTCCTCAGATGATCTTCGGGTTGACCCCTACGATCTTCTATAAAGGCATCGACCTGAACTTCCTGCTGCAGGGAGCGGCACAGGTGACCCTGCCGGTGGGCGGCAGCCTGGTGCATCCCTTCGATCAGCAAGGCTCTGCCACTGAGCTGGCCTATACCGACCACTGGACGCCGGCCAATCCGAATGCACTATATCCCAGGATCTATAGCAACCAGCCTGATTATGACACACGCTGGTCTTCCTGGTGGCTGCGGAATGCGGCCTACCTGAAGCTGAGAAATTTGGAGCTGGGGTATAGTTTTCCGAACGCGCTCGTCAGGCGCTGGGGGATGCAGCGGCTCCGGGCTTATATAGCCGGACAAAACCTCTGGACCTGGACGCCGCACATGAAAGAGACCATCGACCCGGAAGCCCGCTCCAGCAATGGACAATACTACTTCCAGCAACGGGTATTCTCCTTTGGCCTAAACGTAACCTTCTAACATTAAATTCTTAGCAGCATATGAACATGATCAAGACATGCGGAGCCGTCCTGCTGGTGACCATCTCGCTCGCGGGTTGCAAGAAAAGCTACCTGGACATTGCTCCGAAAAATTTTCTCTCCGACGATGCCGTATGGGCCTCGACGGCCAATGCGGACCTGTTCCTCAACGACATTTACAACCAGCTGCCCGACATCAACAACGAGACGGAGCACCTGGACCAGTACACGGACAATTCAGACGTGGGCGTACTGTGGATGAATGGATATGCCAAAGTTGCCACGGCGCAGATAACGCCATCCAGCCTGCCTACAGGCCCCTGGGATATGTGGACCTGGGACAAGAATTACCAGAAGATCAGACGCTGTAACCTGTTCATCCAAAAAGTGGCGGCATCACAGCTGCCGGGCGATTACAAGACCCAGCGTATAGCCGAAGCAAGGTTCATTCGCGCACTGCTGTACCACTGGATCTGGATGGCTTATGGGGGAGTGCCCGTGATCAAAGACGTGCTGGACAATGTCACCCAGGGGGATAGTATTTACAGGCCCAGGAATACCGAAAGGGAAACATTTGCTTTTATCGATAATGAGCTGGACACTATCTCTAAAATGCTGCCCCCCAGCTATGGGGCGGCGGATTTTGGAAGACCTACCAGTGGCGCCGCCCTCACCCTGAAAGGCTGGTGCGAGCTGTATGAGGCAAGTCCTTTACGCAACCCCGGACAGGACCCTAATCTATGGAAGGCGGCATCAGCAACCAACAAACAAGTAATGCAGCTGGGTGTATACGATCTCGTGAGTGATTTCACGCAGCTCTTCCTCGCCGGTGATAACAACAGCATCGAATCCGTCTTTGCCCGTCAGTATGGCCCCAATCACGGTTCGACCATCATTGGAAAGGAAGGGCCTACCATGAATGCAGCCGTCGCAGAGGTCAGCTGGGGTAATTTTCAGCCCACTCAGGAGCTGGTGGATGAATTTTCCATGTCCAATGGCAAAGCCATTGCAGACCCCGGATCGGGATACGACCCGCAGCATCCGTACGACAACAGGGAAGACAGGTTTTATAAGACGATCCTCTATGATGGAGCGCCCTGGCGAGGTTTTACCATCAGTACCCGCGATGGTGGGAATAACTCCATCGATCTGGGCTATGCCAGCGATAAGACGCATACAGGATACTATGCGCGTAAGCGGCTGGACTCTGCGATGGACCCGGGAAGCTATTTCAGCGGCATTTGCTATCAGAACTATATGTACTTCCGTTATGCGGAGGTATTGTTAAGCTTCGCGGAAGCAGAGAACGAGGTCAACGGACCTACCGCCGATGTGCTGGCTGCCGTCGACAAAGTGCGGACAAGAGGCAACCTGCCCGGCATAGCCGCCGCTTACGGTGCGGTGAACCAGTCGCAGATGCGGGATATCATTCGCCGCGAACGCCGGGTGGAATTGTGTTTTGAGGACAAACGGTGGTGGGATGTCCTGCGCTGGAAGATCGCCGAAAAAATGCCTGACGGCTCTCCGGGTGTATTAAACCGTCCTGAAATAGGTATGGTGATCACGGGGACGACAGGCAATCTCACCTATACCCGTACGAACGTCCGCAACAGGATCTTCCTGCCCAAGATGTTCCTGATGCCCATCCCGCAGTTTGCGCTGGACCAGAACCCGGCTATGCAAAAGCAGAGCGGCGGGACGGACGGCTGGACCAACGGACAGAACCCTGGGTATTGAAAACGGGCGGACCCTTCGGTACTGCCCCAGGATTAAATGATCATTTAAACCACCAATCATGCGATCTATCAAACATATAGGCATCATCTTCCTCATGACAGCCGCCATCACTTCCTGCAAGAAGAACAATGCAGGCGGCACGACCGTGTATATGCCCGCGGGAAATAAAACTGTCAGCGCTACTTTTGACGTGACAGACACCATCCTGTATACTGCCTCCCTGGTAGGGGCCGACTATCCCACGGTGGCTACTGCAGCCGCCAACGATATCACCATCAGCTTTTCGGTCAGCGCGGACCTGGTCAGCGCCTTCAACCAGGAGAACGGCACATCCTACAGCATTTTGCCTGCCGCCAATTATTCTTTCGAAGCGTCGGGCGTCATCTCCAAAGGGAAGACAGCCACGGCGCCTCTGAAGCTGGTGATCAGGGACGGCGATCAGCTCGAGCCTTTTTCCAGCTACCTGCTGCCGATTAGCATCGACCATGTAAGCGGCGGACAGGCAGGCAACATGCAGAAGACTACTTATTATGTCATCACCCGAAGCCCGGCCCTGGAAGACCTGCCGGCGTTTGATCGCACCGCATGGACGATCGCAGGCTACTCGACGCAAGAGCCCGCCGAAGGCAATGGCAACGGCCTTGCAACTTCCGCCATCGACGGCGACATGGACACCTACTGGCAATCGCAATGGGCAGGCAGCGAGCCGGGACCTCCCCATTATATCACCATCGATATGGGTGGAACAAAGACGATCCATGGCGTCTCCATCGTGGACCGTTACTTCGAAGGCGACTGGGCCACCAACGGTCACGGACAGCCTAAGGCAATGACGGTCGCCCTGAGCACCGACGGCGTCAGCTGGACGGATGATGGTAGCTTCCTCGTTCCCATCGTCGAGCCGCAGGCCGGGATACGGTTCTTCCTTCCCGTATTCAAAGCGGCACGGTATTTTCGTATCACGGTCACCAGCGTGTGGGCCACCAACAGCACCAATATAGCGGAGATCTATGCATTATAGAATAAGATTCATACTGGCCGCGGTTGTACTGGTGTATAGCTGTGCCAAAAGCAAGGGTCCTGCCGCCGGTGCAGGGCCCTCTACTCCTTCTTCTCCTGCCAAAGACACGGTCTTATTGGACACTTTGACGAACAGGCAGGCGCTGCACGCGGGGATCGCTCACCTGAAAGGCGCCCCCTTGCAATCCCTGGCCGTGATTTCCGCCAGCCTCCTGTCGGATGATGAGAAAGTGCTGGTGGCCACCTTGCAGGGGCTGGTGGCTAAGTCATCTTCCGAACAGGTCTACATCGACGAGGGCGGCCCCTCCACCACCTGGACAGGCTACCTGCAAAGCAAATATGGCATCAGCCTGCACAGCTACGGCTCCCTCACCGATCTGCTGACACATTTCTCGACCGCTGTAAAGGGATATGTGCTGTATGACAGGACAAGTAATCCCCGCTCGCTGACGGTGGCGACATCGCTTTGCGGCCCTTTGAATGGTATTGCTGTGGCCGCGGGCCTGGAACAAAAAGTCCGTCAGATGGGGTTCACCTCCAGACTGGCAGATGTCCGTGCAAAGGATGAAAAATGGTTGTACACGAATGCTCCCAAGGCCTTCAGCATGCAACTGGCTGCCGAGCAGAACCCCGCCATCAATCACCACCTCAGGGATTATATCAGTCTGACGAATGCGTTTACTTTTTATGATGGGAATACACCCTGGCGCACCACGGTGCTGAAAGGGCTTGCCCCGGGCGCCTTTTGTTTGGGATACGGACAGGATGAATTCACCATGGTGTCGAATGCCGCGCAACAGGGCGTTCCCATGCTGCCCTCAGACCTGGCCGCCAACCTGGCCCCGCTCAGCAGTATTTATGAGATGACGGCATTGCAGCAGCATACTGCCGCCGATCCCGTCACGGAGCAAAACGTGCATTATGTCTGCTTTATGACCAGTGACGGGGATAACATCGGCTTTGACCTGTGGTCGCTTAACAATTACTACAACAGCCCGGTGCGGGGCACGTTCAACATGGGATATACCATCAGCCCGTCGCTGGTGGACCTGGCTCCCTCCGCGCTCCGGTGGTATTATGAGAAGGCTTACAACGGCGACGCCAGGGATTATTTCGTGGCAGGTCCCAGCGGCAGCGGATATACCTATCCCAGCCAACTGCCTGCCGCAAGGCTGGATGCTTACCTGGTCACCCTGAACAAGATGATGGGAGCCGCGGACCTTCATATCTGCAATATCCTGGACCAGGGCGCCATAGGCCGCATGGACCTCTGGGATAAATACCTGGCGCAGCCCAACATCGACGCCCTGATCTATACAGGTTATGGCGAAGCGCCGCATGGTTCGATACAATTCTCAGCCAACGGCAAGCCTGTCATAGAACAGCGGGACAACCTCTGGCAGGGACTGGAAGAAGAGGCGCAGTTGATCAGCAACATCAATTCCCGTCCGGCCGATCCGCATAGCGCAGATGGCTATACGCTCGTGTTCGTGCATGCCTGGACTAAAGACCTCTCTTCCATAAAGACAGTCATTGCCGGGCTCCATGCCAACACACGGGTGGTGACCCCGGATGCATTTGTGAAATTGATAAGTGCTAACTTGCATTAAAACGGTTAAATATTCGGATAAATGAAAAGCTATAAGATTATTTGTTGGATCGGTACGCTCATGACAATGGGCATGGCAGTAAACGCACAGCAGCCCGATTGGGAGAATGAACAGGTATTCGGTGTCAATAAAGAGCCGGCGCGGGCCAGCTTTTTACCCTATGCAGGCCCGGAGCAGGCATTGCACGACGTTGCCGCAGCATCGCCTTACTATGCCTCATTGGACGGCGCCTGGAAGTTCCATTGGGTGAAGCAGCCTTCCGAAGCGCCGGCGGATTTCTACCGCATAGATTATGATGCCGCCCAATGGAAAGAGATACCGGTGCCTTCGAATATGGAAATGCAGGGCTACGGCACACCCATTTATACGAATATCACCTATCCTTTTAAGCTGGATCCGCCACGGGTGATGGGACAGGTGCCTGAGAACTGGACGGCTCACAAAGAACCCAACCCGGTAGGGTCTTATCGCCGCTATTTTGACATACCGGCAGAGTGGGATGGGAGAGAAGTGTTCATTCATTTCGACGGCGTCATCAGCGCCTTCTATATCTGGGTCAATGGCGTAAAAGTGGGTTACAGCGAGAACAGCATGAGCCCGGCGGAGTTCAATATTACCCGGTATATCAAGCCCGGCAGGAACCTCATCGCTGTACAGGTCTATAAGTTCAGCGATGGCAGCTACCTGGAGGACCAGGATATGTTCCGCTTCAGCGGCATCCATCGCAGCGTATACCTGTTTGCGGCACCCAAGCTGCATATCCGGGACCTGTTCTTACAGCCTGAGCTATCGGCGGACTTTAGCACTGCTACGCTCAAAATAGCAACTACCATCCGCAACGAGCATATAAAAAAGTCGCCGGCACATGCGCTGGAGATCACTGTCTACCAGCCGGATGGAACAATGCTGGGGGGGAAGACATTCCTCTCGGCCGGATCAATTGCTGTCGACGGGAAAAAAGAGATGGTTGTCGACCTGCAGGGCAGGGTAGACCACCCCTTATTATGGACGGCTGAAACACCCTCCCTCTACACAGCGGTATTCACACTAAAGGACAGCAAAGGCGGCGTCATAGAAAGCACCAGCTCGAAGTTCGGCTTTCGCAAGGTGGAGATCAGGGACAGCCGGCTATATGTCAACGGGCAGCCGATACTGATCAAAGGGGTCAACAGACATGAAGTGCATCCTGCGTACGGGAAAGCCGTTCCCCTGGCGACGATGATCACGGATATCCGCCTGATGAAGCAATACAATATCAATACGGTCCGGACCTGTCACTACCCCAATGACCCTGAATGGTACAAGCTCTGTGATGAATATGGACTCTATGTCATCGATGAAGCCAACCTGGAGACCCATGGCGCCTGGGATATGCTTACGAAAGACCCCAAATGGGGTCCGGCCTATGTCGACAGGCAGGTGAGGCTGGTTCACCGCGATAAGAACCACCCCTCCGTTATCATCTGGTCGATGGGCAATGAGTCCTGGGGCGGGATCAACTTCATCACAGGCAAAAAAGCTATCCTGGCCATCGATCCTTCCCGTCCTGTCCATTATGAGGGATACAATGACATCGCAGACATTGAGTCCAGCATGTACCCTTCAGTGAATACGCTGATCTCCGAAGGAGAGAAAGTTTCGCCCAAACCTTTTTTCATGTGCGAATACGCCCACGCGATGGGTAATGCAGTAGGCGACCTGAAAGAATATTGGGATGCCATCGAATCGCATCCGCGGCTCATCGGCGGCTGTATATGGGAGTGGGTGGACCAGGGCGTAAACAAAGCCATCCCGGGAGACAGTGCCGGAAGGACCTTTTTTGCCTATGGCGGCGATTTCGGCGATCAGCCGAATGACGGCTCTTTCAGCATCAAAGGACTGGTCACATCCGACAGGAAGGTGAAGCCGGAACTGGATGAGGTGAAGAAAGTATACCAGTATATAAAGATAGGAGCGGAGGATGTACTGAATGGTAAAATAAAGGTGACGAACAGGTATGGATTTATGGATCTCAGCCAATTCGAACCATGCTGGTCGCTTTCCGAAGATGGCCGCATATTGCAGTCGGGCGTATTGCCTGCGCTGCAGCTGGCGCCCGGTCAATCAGCCACGATCAACATCCCATTCATCCAACCTTCATTGAAGGCTGGCGCGGAATACTGGCTGAAAGTGGAGTTCAGGTTGCGGAAGGATGAACGCTGGGCAGGGCGCGGGCATGTCGTTGCCTGGCAGCAGCTGCCTGTCCCGTTCGCGGTGCCTGAAAAACACATACCCATCACAGTGAATACGCCCAGGATCGACCTCGCCGAAAGCAGCGACGCCGTGGCCATCCGCGGGAAAGCATTCACCGTCTCTTTCGACAAGCGCACGGGCGCCATCGCTTCGTTGACGTACGGTACGCTACATGTCATCGACGGAGCGCAGAACGGACCCGTATTCAATTTATACCGGGCCCGGCTGGATAATGACCGCACGAAGGAAAGAGGGCCAGGCATCGAATGGGAGAAAGCCGGATACGACAGCCTGGCATACGAGCTGAAGGGCTTTAAGGTCCATCCGGTGGATGCCTCAACCGTTGAAATATCCACTGTGACGGATGCAGTGACAAGGTCAGGGTTCAGGGTATCGACCTCGCTGATATATACCGTCCATGGCAATGGCATCATCGACGTAAAAGCCGTATTCAATCCCGGGAAAAATGACCTGGATATTCCACGCCTGGGCTTGCGCATGGCGCTCGACAGGCAATTGGAAAATGTCCGGTGGTATGGGCGGGGGCCGCAGGAGAATTATTCCGACAGGAGATCGGCGGCGGACGTTGGCGAATACAGCAGGTCCGTCACAGACATGGAAGAACCTTATGAGCGCCCGCAGGGCATGGGCAACAGGGAAGACACGCGCTGGGTAAGGCTCACCAACACCGACGATTGTGGTGTAACCATCGTTGCGGATGAAAAGCTGAATTTTACTGCGTTGCATTTCACCGATCAGGATCTTCGGCAGGCAGACCATCTTTATCGGCTGAAGCGCCGCAAAGAGACGATCCTGAGCCTGGACTACGAACAGATGGGCATCGGCAATGCCAGCTGCGGTCCCACGCCCTTGCCTCAGTATTATATTGCCGACAAGCCGGCGGGCCTATCGTTCAGTATACGGCCATATTCACCACTGATGGAATGAGGCAGATATTCTCTCTATTTTATCTCAAAATAATATTTACGCCTGTCGAACCTGTCAACATACAGCCAGGCCTGGCCATTGAGGACGCTGGCTTTCAGAGACACTTCATCCACGGGCATCAGCGGACTCGTGAATTTCTCGACGATACTGCCTGTTTTGTTTATATACACCAGTGAAGATTGAATAACATCCTTTGTAGCGACCGGCCGCTCCTGGTTGAACAGCACATCATAAGAGCGGGACTCCCGCTCATTTTGGATCTCCTCCTGGTAGCTGTTAGCCCTGAATTCGCAGTTGTCGAAATTGAGCAGGATCTTTTCTCCATTGGCTTTCAAGCGAGCGATCTCGTTTGTTATTGTCTTTTCATCGCTGATCTCTTTTTTTGTCCTTGAAGTCAGCATCAGCAGCAAGCCGATAAAGAAAATGCCGATGCTTGCGATGTAATAAAGGAAAGGAGAGGAGATCATCGATCCTCTGTAATGACCAAAAAATAAATAGCCGATAATGCCGGCGACGAGGAGGATGATACCGAAGGTTCTTTGGGCCAATTTGGGTTGATTTTCGGTTATTGATGCCCAAATATAATTATATACACGAATTTACACAACAGTACAATTCTTTAATAATCAATCATTTATCTATTGTGTCCAACCAATCTTCACCATGTCAACGATTTAAATATCTGCCGAAATTTGTATATTGGTTGGTATTATTAACCCATTAATTGTATACAACATGGCAAAAACCATCAAAAAAAAGGCCGCTCCCAAGAAGGCCGCAAAGAAAGCTGCTCCTAAAAAAGCCGCTAAAAAAGCTGCTCCCAAGAAGGCCGCAAAGAAAGCCGCTCCTAAAAAGAAAAAGTCGCCGAATGCTGCATTCATGGCTGCAGTGACACCAAGCGCTGCGCTATCGGAAGTTGTAGGCAGCAAACCATTACCTCGCACGGAGATCATCAAAAAGATCTGGGAATACATTAAGAAGAACAATTGCCAGGACAAGACCAACAAGAGGATGATCAACGCAGATGCAAAACTAAAGGTACTGTTCGGCGGAAAGAGCCAGGTATCTATGTTTGATCTTGCGAAGATCGTCGGTCAGAACGTAAAATAGTGATCCATACATACAGGGCCTGCGGGTATACCCGCAGGTCCTGTTTTTTTTGCCGTAAATGCTTATTGATATATATTTACGACCAATGGAGCATGAAATCACAGGCCATAGTCTTAAGGCCTATAAAATATGGAAAAACCCCCATATGACCCCCTGGAAAAAAGTCAGAGAGATCGCTGTCGAGGTACTTATCATCGTTTTTGCCGTTTCACTGGCAGCCTTCCTGGAAAGACGGCGGGAAGTATCGAATGAGCAGCATCAGGTGAAGGAATTCCTGCTGGGATTAAGGACAGACCTGAAAAGCGATATCACTGAGATGCAGGAGGATCTGAAAGCATATCAAAGGTCCAATATCTTGTTTAGTTATCTCGAGGGCGTAAAAGGTACGGATAAGCCAATGTCGGACTCTGTTCAAAAATATGAACGGGGTTTGTGGAGCATGTCGGAGCTAATTGTCAACAACGGCAGATATGAGGGCTTCAAGTCCAGCGGGAAGGTCATCCAGATCTCGAACACGGAACTTCAAAATGACATACTTGACCTCTACCAGGAAGATATACCTACATTGATAGCATCCACGAGTTTCTACAAAGAAAATAAGATCTTATTATTCCGGTATTTGAATGAGAACATCCGCCGGCATGCTGATGGATCCACAAATCTGCTGGATGTGCTGGGGTCCGACGTGGTCAAGAACATGAGTGCGATACTGGCATCGACGGAAGAAATTGCCAGGAGGTACAATTCGGTGATCGATAAGTCAAGAAAGATCATGGAAGAGATAGGCAAGGAATATCCTGAGTGAAACCATTGCATTAAGCCTTAGCCCGCCCTGACACCTTACTCCTCGGATACGCTACTATATTACCTGACTTACCTGGCTTATAAATGGCATCTGTATTGACTATACGGGAGTATGAAATAATGTTCAGGCAGCATTACAGGTTCCTTTGCGTAATAGCTTTCAGTATTGTAAAGGACCAGGATGCAGCCGAAGACATTGTTCAGGATTTTTTCCTCAATCTGTGGCAACGCCGTGAGGAAGTGGCTGCTATCATCTCGTTCCAGGGATATGCCGCAAGGGCGGTGAAAAATCTCTCCATCAGCCACCTTCGCAAACAAAAACAACAGACATCGTCAGATGAACAATTGAACGCCATCCCGGACGAGGCCGGCACGCTGGAAGATAAAGAGCTCTTTATGTCCGGCGAGGCTATGACGGCCAGGGTAATGGAAATAGTGGAGCTGCTTCCTGCGAAAAGGAAGAAGATCTTCCTCCTGCATGTGATCGACCGGCTCAGCTATGCCCAGATAGCCGAGCAGAACGACATTTCCCTCAATACAGTGAAAACTCAGATGAAAAAGGCTTACGCTTTTATCCGGGCGCAGGTGGCCGATGACAAGCTGGGTCTTATATTTCTTTCTCTCCTGTTACAGCAGCTCTAAGCAACTGATTGCCAGCCGAAAAATATTTTTTAAAAAAACTTTTCAAACCGATCACCCCGCAGACGGAATGCTGCGACATACTACTACGAGCATGGACAGACAACCACTTTTATGGGAAGAGGTGCTAAAGACCGTAAACAACGGACAGCAGCCGACGGAGGCGCAATGGAAGGCATTGACGCCCGATGAACGGGAGGTAATAACAACCCTGCAAAAGGAGGCATTGACGTCCGATGCGGTGGCCTTCCTTGACCGTATTGCTGAAGACAGCGCCTGGCAGCGTTTATCGGGCAACATCCGGCGGGAAGCCCCTCGCCGCACGGTCACCATGCGTATGCTGCGTTATGCCGCTGTGTTCGCGGGCGCGCTGGTGCTGGGAGCAGGGGCCTTATTTCTCCTGAGAAAAAATGATCCCCCCCGTCCAGTCATTGCCGGAAAATATATCACGCCGCCGGCCAATCACAAGCGGGCTACGCTGGTATTGGATGATGGCAGGAGCATCGAGCTGGATAAAACGCCCGATTCCAGGATCCAGCAGGGACAGGCCGAGGTCGTGAACGTCGACACCACCTTGCTGAGATATACGGCCGGGAATGGGGTGGTAAAACCGGCGGGCTTCAACACCCTGATCATCCCCAGAGGCGGAGAATACAAGGTCGAGCTGGCCGATGGTTCCGAGGTATGGCTCAACGCGGAGACCCAGCTGCGGTATCCCGCTCATTTCGGCGGAGTGGCTAACCGCGTAGTTTACCTGGAAAGTGGAGAAGCGTATTTCAAGGTGAAGCCGGATGCCAGGCAGCCGTTTGTGGTGGTCGCCGGTGGCATGGATCTTCATGTCCTGGGCACGGAGTTCAATGTCAATATGTATACAAGAGCTCTCGCAACGACACTGGTCAGTGGATCTGTGCGACTGAATGCAGGCGCTGCGGTGACCATGCTGCAGCCGGATCAGCAGGCTGTATATGACAAAGGTGACTTTACCAGGAAAGAGGTGGATGTGGAGACGTATGTCGCCTGGAAAGAAGGCCAGATGATCTTTGCAGAGGCGACATTGGAAGACGTGATGACCACTATTGGCCGGCAGTATGATTTTAAGGTGGAATTTGCATCGCCTCAACTGATGGAGCGGCAATTTGGCGGACGCCTGAGGAGAACGCAGCATATCGAGGATGTGCTTGCCGTCATTGGAAAAGTGGGTGGTGTGCAATTCAGCATCAGGGGCAGGAAAATTTTTGTGGATAAGGCTTTGAAACAATAATACGCCGTAACAACGGAAACACTAACCAAAACTAAACGCAATCTCATGAACAATCTTGTGCATGGGGCACTCCGCAGTCTGCTGCTGACTGCGGGAGTCCTACTGATGCTGTCGGTGAGCGCCCAGGACACGGAGAAGCTGGTGTCGCTCGACTTAAAGAATGCCCGCCTTTCGGATGCGGTGAAAGAGGTCAGGAAACAATCCGACATGAACTTTTTTTACAGCGTCGATGATTTGAACAGGCATCCCAATGTTACGATCAATGTCAGCCGCCGGCCGCTGTCCGAAGTGCTGAACCTGTTGCTGGCGGGTACGGACATGCAGTATTCCATCGAGAAGAATACCGTGGTCATCAAACGTAAGATCATTGACAACCCTGCCAGGCCGAACATGGATTCATCGATCACTGTCAGCGGCGTAGTGCTCTCACCCGGCGGAAGCCCTTTGTCCGGGGCCAGCGTAACAGAAATATTATCCAAAAGATCCACGATCAGCGATGCCGCGGGTAAATACACGCTTTCCGTCCCCCGCCGGGCTGTGCTGAAAATCACCTATGTGGGTATGAAGTCACAGCAGGTATCCGTTCACGCGGAAGGTGCGAATGCCGTGACGCAAAATGTACGGATGCAGACGGCGCCGGTAGAGATGAACGAAGCGGTGGTGACGGGCTACCAGACGATCCGGCGGTCGGAGATGGTGGGCTCTGCGAATACAGTCAATCGTAAAGACCTCTTTTATGACGGTACGAATACGCTGGAGCAGATGCTGCAGGGCAAGCTGCCCGGCGTGGTGGTCACCAATACGGATGGCCTGATAGGCACACGGCAGAAAGTACGGGTGCGGGGTACCTCCACATTATTGAGCAACCAGGAGCCCGTGTGGGTAGTGGACGGCATCATCCAGGAGGACCCTATTCCTTTCAATGCACAGGCACTGAATGATCTCAATAATAATTTCGATATGATCCGCAATTACATCGGCAATGGCATCGCCTGGCTCAACCCGAATGACATCGAAGATGTCACGGTGCTGAAAGACGCTGCTGCGACGGTGTTGTATGGCGTAAAGGCCGCCAATGGCGTCATTGTGATCAAGACCAAAAAGGGGAAACAGGGCCGCATGTCCGTGAACTACAGTGGCGGCATGGCGATCACGGAGCGGCTGAACTACGACCGGCTGAACCTGATGAATTCCAAGGAGCGGATAGATGTCTCCCGGGAGATCTATGAGAAAGGTCTGCTGGGGGCTACGGAGACGGATGCCGTGGGATACGAGCATGCCCTGAGCCAATACCTGAACAAGCAGATCAGCTATGACGAGTTCAATAGCCAGGTCCGGCAGCTGGAGGTCTTGAATACGGATTGGATGGATCTGTTGTACCGTACGCCCTTCAGCCACAACCATAGCCTGAGCATCTCGGGCGGCACGGACAAGATCAGCTATTACACTTCAGTCTCCACCAGCGAGAAATTCGGCACGGCCAAGGGCAATGATTCCCGGCTGCTGAGCGCTTCGCTCAACCTGGACGCGCGGCTGAATGATAAGATCACGGCCAGCATACGGCTGAATGGCAATTATACGAAGACGGATGGCTTTTACACGATCGACCCATTCACTTACGCCCAGGAGACCAGCCGGGCCATTCCCGCTTTTGATGCGGCGGGCAAACTGACCTATTACGATAAGTACGTCAATGGTGAGAACATTAAGTTCAATATCCTGAACGAACTGGCTGAGACAGGCAATTCCAATGACCAGCGCAATATCAATGCGAATATCAACCTAAGCTATAATATCCTGCCCGGCCTGCGATTTGAAACTTTACTGGGCGCGACTTCCTCCAATGCGGTGGGAGAGGCTTATGCATCGGAAAATAGTTTTTACATCAGCAGCAAATTCCGGGGCTATCAATATGGAAAGTATAGCGTAGGAAGTCCCGAGTACGAACGATCCCATTTGCCGCATGGCGGCGAATTCAATTCCACGGAAAACCGCACTACTTCCATTACGTGGAGAAATAGCCTGGCGTATAACAAATTGTGGGGCCGTCACAGGTTTGGAGCGCTGGTAGGGGAAGAGACACGCAGCACAAAGCAGAATGGCGTGTCCACAGTGACCTACGGCTATTTTCCCGACAGGGGCAGGAATGTCACGCTGCCGCCGCGGACAATTTTCTACTCCGGTGTGAACCATGCAAATCCCATATATGAGAGCATGGGAACAACGATCCTTGACCGCAAGTCCAATTTCCTTTCTTATTATGGCAGCATGACCTATTCGTACGACGAGCGCTACGTATGGACGGGCAGCCTGCGTTCGGATGCTTCCAATCGCTTTGGACAGGACAAGCGGCATCGTTTCCTGCCGGTGTGGGCCACGGGTGTGCGGTGGAATGTCCACAATGAGCCCTGGATGGCGGACCTGACCTGGTTGAGCGAGCTGAATGTCCGCGCCTCCTATGGATGGCAGGGGAATGTCGCCGAGAACTTCGGCCCGGACCTGATCGCGCAGCTGCCTTCCAGCGTGGTGAATCTTACCACCGGGGAATATGAGCTACTGATCAAGTCGCTGCCCTATGCCGACCTGAGATGGGAGAAGACAAAAACGTACAATTTGGGGCTTGACTTTGGCTTTGCGAAAAATCGTTTTATCATGTCGGTGGAATATTACCACAAACGCACGGATGATATGATCATTTATAAGGACATACCGGTATCCTTTGGCATCACTGCCCTGCCGGTGAATGCCGGAACGATGTTGAACAAAGGTATTGAACTGACGGTCAGCGGCACCCTGGTCCGCAGCAAGGACTTTGTGTGGAATATGACCCTGAATACGTCCCGGAATACGAATTCCCTGAATACGGATGTAGAAAACACGAATACCTGGCAGACGGCGGCCAGCGGAAAATGGTATAAGAAAGGGTATGCAGTTTCCTCTTTCTGGGTATGGCAGCTGCAGGGACTGAACCCAGCCAATGGATATCCTGTATTCCATTTCCCCACAAAGGCGGAAAATCCAAATCTGGAGAACGATCCTACTTCCTACATGAAATACGCGGGAAAGCTGGACCCCGATTTCCAGGCGGGTATTTCCAGTTCCTTCCGGTGGAAATGGCTCTCATTATCCACTTCTTTCACCACATCGCTGGGTGGCAAAAAGCTTTTGTATAAGATGTTCAATATTCCCTATGGGGATCTGCCCAGCGCTTACTCCAACATGCCCAAGGAGTTTGTGGGCAGGTGGCGGCAGCCGGGCGATGAGAAAAGAACCAATATCCCCAGCATCCCCTCGCTGATCTACAATCCGGCAAACAACGAATTCAAAGCCCCGTTTATACTCGGTATACCCAATGGCGATCCGAATAGAACTGAATATGTATATGACATGTATAATTATTCGGACGCCCGGGTGGTGAGCGCTTCCTTTCTGCGATGCAATAATATTTCATTGACCTGGAACGTGCCGGAGAAGCTGATAAAGCGCAGCCTGAAAAATGTGTCCCTGACGGCTTCGGTGAGCAATCCCTTCATCATCGTAAGTAAGGATTTCAAAGGGATGGACCCTGAGGTCGCTACGGGCAACCAACCCATACCCCGGGTGTATTCAGCGATCTTAAATATAAGTTTATAACCCTCAACCTATACTAATATGAACAAGCTATATAAGATCTTGATAGGGGTTATGCTCTCCCTGGGCTTACCGGGATGCAGCAAACATTTCCTGGACGAGAAGAGCCAGGACGAGGTGAAACCCAGCACGGTGACTGAGCTGCAGGAGCTGTTGATGGGCGAGGTCTACCCCGCAGGGAAAGGCATTGAATCCAGCTTCCAGATGTACCTGGATATGATGACGGATGACGTGACCAGCAATTTTAATGCTGATCCCACCGCCTTGCCTATTTATAAGGAATATGCAGGTCCTTTTACCTGGCAGGCGGACATGTTCGAATCCATGCAGGCGGCCGGGACGCCGAACAATATAGACACCTATGCACATTACTACCGGTGTATCAAAGGCTGCAATGCAGTGTTGGACATGATCGATAAAGTGCGGGGAGAGGATAATGACAGAGGGAATGTACGGGGGCAGGCCCTGGCGATGAGAGGTTACTGCTATTTCATGCTGGTGAATTTATTCGGGCAGCCTTATAATGCAAAAGGGGTAGATATCAACACCAGCCCGGGAGTGGAGCTGATCCTATCTTCTGTTGTGCATGATTCATATCCCAAACGGGAGTCGGTGGCACGCATATACCAGCAGGTGGAGCAGGACCTGTTGCAGGCGCTGCCTTTAATGGAACAGTATGGGAAGGACAACAGCAAGTTCAGGGTGACGGATATGTTCGTGTATACACTCCTGTCACGTATGTACCTGTACATGGAAAAATGGGCCGAGGCGCAGAAATATGCTACCCTCGCGCTTAATATCAATCCCAGGCTGGTGAACCTGGCCGGCATCGCGTACCCGTCAATTTACAATTCCCCTGCGACAGGTGTATATAGCATCAACAGCGTGGAGGCCATCTGGCTGGGATACGCCGACTCGTACAGCGAATATCGCAATTATACATTGCAGCCTTATGGGGCGCTGCTATTCACGCTTTCCACGGACCTGCGCAATAAGTACGATTTCACCCGTACCAACACCACCAACCGGGGAGACCTGCGTATGCGACATTTTTATTTTTGGTGGTTTACGGATCCGGACTGGACAGTATTCCTGCCCTTCATGGGACAAAAGTATTCGGAGGACAACAGCGGTGTCACCAAAGGGATGCGTGTGGCGGAGCTGTACCTCAACAGGGCTGAAAGCTATATACAGCAATACCTGAAAAATGGCGATGAATCAATGCGGACAGCCGCCCTGGCAGATCTGAACTTCCTGCGTTCCCGCCGCTATGACACGCGCAACGTGCCTTATGTGAATGTGGATTACAGCGGCCAGCCTTTACTTGATTTTTGCCGGGACGAACGCCGGCGGGAGCTGAGCTTCGAGGACCACCGTTGGTTCGATCTGCGTCGTTACGGTATGCCCGAGATCCGCCATACCCTCCAGGTGTCAGGCAGCCAGTCCCCGGTGGAATATATCCTGCACCAGGGGGATAAGCGCTATGTATTACCCATACCCCGTTCCGCGCTTTTACTGAATCCTTCCCTGGAGCCCAATCCTTAACAAATCAAACATGCGATCATGAAGCAACTCATTTATATACTGACCCTCGCGCTGATGTCGTCCCTGGTGACGACAGGATGTAAAAAAGAAGCGAAGCTGACCCCTACCACCACCCCGGAGGACATCTATGGCGACCCGACCCTGCCACAGGGCAATCATCCCTATGACGCGGAGATCCTGCAGCTGTTTAAGAACTACCATACTCTGTTCCTGTACAAGTATCAGCCCAAGGACCTGTTCTATAATGTTACGGATGATATTGGAGGCACTTATGACACGGCTACTGATAAGATCACCAAACCGGGTTGGTTTGCCGTGCCTGCGGATCAGCAGTACGTCGGCATGCAGCTGGATATGCTGAAAGAGATCTGGTTGAATTTCTATCCTGATTCGTTGCTGCGGAAGGGCCTGCCGCAGAAAGTGTACCTGCTGGATAGCTTTTATTTTGCCTCTCTTCCCTATCCTTATACAGCACATGGCAGGCCCATTGATTTTATAAACCTGGATTACTTCGGAGATGGCTATGTGGGGGGCGATCATATCATTGCCACCTGGGGCGGCGCCAGGATAACGAACATTGCAAAAGAGGACAAATACACCTTGAAAGCAAGATTGAATACATCCTTCCTGAATTTCGCCCGTGCAAAGGGCGCCATCAGGCTCAGCACGGCTTTCACGGCCATCACCGATTATTCGGCCGTGGATTACTACAATTATTATGAGATGGGTGTCCTTGACTGGACGTTTGACACCCCGGAAAAAGACTGGGACGGGTATGTGCAGGCGATCGTGTCCAATTCTTATGATACCCTCACCGCTGCGGGAAATATACTGGACCCCAGCGTGGATGTCAATGGCGCGATCCGCAAAAAGTATGACATCATCCTGGCCTATTTCCAGTCGACCTATGGAGTAGACCTCCAGGCCATCGGTAATGCAGGTATATAGTAACCAGACATATGGAAGAACCAATCATAAAAGTAGAAAAACTGTCACACCGGTATAGCTCCCAGTGGGCTATCCGGGACATCGATTTTGAGATCACAAAGAATGGGATCTATGGATTGCTGGGCTCCAATGGGGCCGGCAAATCCACCACCATGAACATCATGTGTGGCGTCTTGAAACAGACGGAAGGGGATGTCTATGTAAGAGGTATCAATATGCGGGACAACCCTGTGGAAGCCAAACGCCGCATCGGTTTCCTTCCGCAAAAACCACCCCTGCATACAGACCTGACTGTGGAAGAGTACCTGAAGTATTGTGCCCGACTAAGACATATTCCGTCCCGGGAGATGGACAAAGCGGTGGCCGACGTAATGGAACGTTGCGCCATCGCTCATTTCCGCAAACGGCTGATCCGCAATTTATCCGGCGGGTATCAGCAACGGGTAGGCATTGCGCAGGCTATTATTCACAATCCCGAGTTCGTGGTGCTGGACGAGCCGACGAATGGATTGGACCCCAACCAGATCATTGAGATCCGGGGCCTGGTGAAAGAGATCGCTGAGCAGCGGACGGTGATCCTGTCCACCCACATCTTATCCGAAGTACAGGCAACCTGCGACTATATCCGGATGATCGAGCAGGGAAGAGTAGTATTTGCCGGTACGGTGGACGAGTTCGATAATTACATCGTCCCGAATACCCTCATCGTTACCATGATCTCGATGCCACCGGCCGAAGAGCTGCGGAAGATACCCGGTGTGATAGAAGTAGAAGAGCTGGGAGGAACGAAGTACAGGCTAAAGTTCTCCGATGCGCAGGATGTGAAAGAGCGGGTGGTGGAGACCAGCGTCGCAAGGGGCTGGAGACTAACGGAGATCTTTGCGGAGAAGAGCTCCCTGGATGCCATTTTTGCCGAATTGTCGAAAAAATAGAATTAAAAATCAGGAAAAGTACAATGAAGACCATCATTACGATAGCGCGCGCGGAACTACAAACCTTGTTCTATTCACCAGTGGCCTGGCTGATCATTATCATTTTTACTTTCCAGGTGAGCATGGGGTACTCCACTTCGATGGAAGGCTGGGTACAGTATTTTGCCCAGGGATATAAGCTGAACGGCGTTTCCATGGATGTTTTTGCCAATCAGCAAAGTGGAACGCTGACCAATGTATTGGGTTACCTGTACCTGTATATTCCTTTGCTGACAATGGGACTGATGAGCCGGGAGTTTGCCAGCGGCTCGATCAAATTGCTCTATTCCTCTCCGGTGACGAACGCCCAGATCATTCTGGGTAAATACTTGTCGATGATGATCTATGCCCTGATCCTCATTGCCATTTTGCTGGTGTATGTAGTAGTGTCGTGGTGGCTGGTGCCGGAATTCGAGCTGAAGGCAATATTGGTAGGCGTCCTGGGCATCTATCTGCTGATCTGCGCTTATGCGGCCATTGGTTTGTTCATGTCCAGCCTGACGGCTTACCAGGTTGTGGCTGCCATGTGCACACTGGCCATCCTGGCTATATTGAGCTATGTAGGGAATCTCTGGCAGGATATTGAATTTGTAAGGGATCTTACTTTTTGGTTGTCCATCTCCGGGCGCGCAGGCATCTTCCTTTTCGGCCTGCTGGGGAGCGAGGATTTCCTTTATTTCATCATCGTGGTGGCCCTGTTCCTGATGCTGGCGACCATCCGCCTGCAGGCCGCCCGGCAGAAGAGCCGCTGGACGGCTTCGCTATGGAAATATGCGGCAGTGGTCAGCATAACGATGTTGCTGGGCTATGCTACTTCGCGTCCGATGTTGATGGGATTCTACGATGCGACATCGACAAAGATGAATACACTGACACCCAACAGCCAGAAGGTCATCAGCCAGCTGAAGGGTGATCTGACGATCACGACTTACACCAATATGCTGGACGATAAGAATTTATGGATCGCGCTTCCCAAAGCAGTCAATTATGATCTGTACCGCTTCAAGCAATACGTCAGGTTCAAGCCGGAAATAAAGATGAAATATGTTTATTATTATGACACCCTGGATAACCCTGGACTGGAAAAACGCTATCCCCGTTTAACTTACAAGCAGCGCATGGAGAAGATCATCGATATCTATGGCATGAATGAAAAGCTGGTCAGGTCGCCGGAAGACGTAAGGAAAGAGATCGACCTGTCGTCGGAAGGCAACTTATTTGTCCGCTCCATCAAAAGGGCCAGCGGGGAACAAACTTTCCTGCGCGTGTTCGACGACCAGATGATCCTCCCGGGAGAGACGGAGATCACCGCAGCGCTGAAGCGATTGGCCATGCATCTGCCAAAGGTGGGGTTCCTGAGAGGCCATGGCGAACGTGATAATCATAAGGAAGGCGACAGGAACTATAACAGGTTTGCCCAGGACAAGCCGTTCCGCTATTCGCTGATCAACCAGGGCTTTGATGTGGCGGATGTCTCCCTGGAGAAGGAAGTGCCGGAGGATGTCAATATTATAGTCATTGCCGATATGAAGAATGGATTGACGGCAGCAGAAAAAACCAACCTGGACAAATATATAGCCAGGGGGGGCGACCTCCTGATAGCAGGGGAAGCCAAACGGCAGCATGCCATGGATGAGCTCATCGAGCCGCTGGGAGTACGCTTTGTCCCGGGCATGCTGGTGACGCCCAACGAGAATTCCCTGGCGGATTTTATTATTTCGAAGCCGACAAGGGCGGCAGGGGACCTGATCTATATTTACGGGCAGATGCACAAAGCAAAAAGAGTGGTGACGATGCCCACTGCCGTTGGCCTGGAATATACGACAGACAAAGGATTTGAGGTGACGCCCCTGTTCATGTCGGACTCCTCCAGCTGGAATGAGATGGAGACGACGGATTTCATCGACGACACGGTGAAACTGAACCCTGCTGCCGGGGAAGTGCAAAAGTCTTATCCAACGGGATTGGCCCTGTCCAGGCAAGTAGGGCAAAAGATGCAGAAGATCATGGTCCTGGGTGATGCGGACTGCATCAGCAATGGAGAGATCAGCATCAGCAGGAAAGGCGTGCAGGCCGCGAACTATTCCGTCATAACAGGCGCCTTTTACTGGATGTCGGATAATGAAGTGCCCATCGACGTCCGCAGGCCTGATTCGAAGGATGGTAAGATCTCCCTGGACAAGGAAAGTATGTCAACTACGAAATTATTACTGATGTGGGCATTCCCCGGCCTGCTGGTCTTATGCGCCATCATGCTTTGGATCAGGAGAAGAGGAAGATAATGCTAAAACATAATTCATGGCTTTTATCATAGACAAGCAGACATTGGATGACCTGAATATTATAGGTAAGCGCCGGGGGGACGCCATCTATAGCCTGTTCAATAAGACACAGACCAGGGGAGGGGCGCAGGTGCTGGAGGAAATGTTCTTATACCCCTTGTCGGACAGGGATAAGATCAATCAGCGGAGCGGCATCATCAAATATTTCCAGCAGAAGAATATCGCTTTCCCTTTTAAGAACGAGGCATTCGACGCGATCGAGCTTTATTTGGAGAATACGGACGAGCGGACAAAGCTGGCGGCTGAGGAAGATACGCTGCAGCGAAAACTGCGGGGCTATATGGGCGCGGACACCGGATACGAGGTGCTGCATAAAGGGGTCGTTGCCGCTATTGAGGTCTTTAATTGCCTGCACGATTTTTTGCGGGAAATGGACGGGGGTGATAGGGCCGGCGCCTACAGGCTGGAGGCCAGGGAGATGCAGGCGCTGCTGGCAGACGAACAATTGACCTGGATGTATGGCGAGAAAGGCAGCAGGAAGCTGGCCTATGCCCGGACGGCAAAGTATGACCAGGTCCTGAGGTTTGCGGCCAGGGACAAAATGAAGAAGCTGCTGTATTACATCTACCAGATGGACGTATATATTTCCATCGCCCGTGTGGCGGCCGCCCGGGGGTTCACCTTTGCCCGCGCTTTGGAGACAAAAGAGAACACCCTGTCCATAGAAGGCATGTTCCATCCCCTGCTGACAAACCCGGTGTCCAACAGTTTGCAGGTGGATCGCAGCAGCAACGTGATCTTCCTCACCGGGGCCAATATGGCGGGCAAATCGACCTTTATGAAGACACTGGGAATCGCCATGTTCCTGGCGCATATGGGCTTTCCGGTGCCGGCGGGAAGCATGGAATTCTCCGTACGCAGCGGCATGTTCACCACCATCAACCTGGCCGATAACCTCAACATGGGGTACAGTCATTTTTATGCGGAAGTGCTTCGTCTTAAAAAAGTAGCCGAACAGGTAAGCCGCACGGAGGACCTGTTCGTCATTTTCGATGAGCTGTTCCGCGGCACGAATGTGAAAGATGCTTACGATGCGACAGTGGCCGTGACAGAAGCTTTTGCCGAAAAGCGGAATTGCACATTTATCATTTCAACTCACATCATCGAAGCCGGAGAGACATTGCGGGACAAATGCGACAACATCAATTTTGTCTATTTCCCCACCTTTATGAAGGGCAATATTCCCGGCTATACTTATCAGTTAACGCCTGGCATTACGAACGACCGGCATGGCATGATGATCATCAATAATCTGCGGATCATTGATATTATCAAAAGCCGCAGGCATCATCTAAAATTAGTTTGATATGGCTTTTAAGGTGGATAAACAGACTTTGGACGACCTGAACATACCCGGTAAGTATAAAGGCGATTCTATCTTCAATTTATTTGATCATACACGCTCTCGGGGTGGGGGGCAATTGCTGGAATCCATGTTCCAGCATCCCCTGTCCGATGCGGAGGCGATCAATATACGCAGCAGCATATTCCAATATTTCCAGGAAAGGGAAATTGAATTTCCCGTCAGCAGGGATCAATGCGAGGAGGTGGAACAGTACCTCAGCAGCGCGGGAAGCAATAATATGGCAGGTACCACGCTGATGATCATGCGGAAGAAAATGCTGCGCACCATTGCATCCGGGAAGGAATACGATGCGATCCATGACGGCATACTGTCAATGATCGGATTTATCCATGCCGTGAACGATTTTTTTACGCAGCTGGGCTCACACCTGTTCCAATACCCCTATCGCGAGACGATCCGGGAGGTAAAACAAACCTTCAGCGATGCGGGCCTGCGGCAATTGCTCGCAGAGCCGGCAACCGCCAGGCTGCCCGTGGCCAAAGTAATTAAATACCACCACCTGTTACGAACGGTTCACCAGCAATCCCTCAGGCGGGTGTTGCAGGTGCTGTATGAGACAGACGTGTATATCGCCGTCTCCCGGGTGGCGCGGGAGCGTAAGTTCACCTATGCCTGGGCAACGCCCTTCGTAGAAGGGGGGAACCGGATCGATATCGCCCATGTTTTTCATCCCCGGCTGGGCGGGGCCGTCCCCAACACCGTACGCCTGGATCATGGATGCAACATGATCTTCCTGACGGGGGCCAATATGGCGGGTAAATCCACTTTTATGAAGTCGGTTGGCATTGCCGTGTACCTGGCGCACATGGGATTTCCCATTGCGGCGGAAGGCATGGCATTCTCCGTCCAGGACGGCATGTATACTTCTATCAATGTTGCGGACAACCTGGATAAGGGATACAGCCATTTTTATGCGGAGGTGCTTCGGGTAAAGGAGGTGGCTGAAGAGGTGAGCAGGGGCCAGAACCTGGTGATCATCTTCGACGAGCTGTTCAAAGGCACCAATGTCAAGGACGCTTATGATGCAACGGTGGCCGTCACTGCGGCTTTTGCAGAGAACAGGAACAGCGCTTTTATCATTTCGACACATATCACCGAGGCGGGCGACACCCTGCAGGAGCAGTACGCCAATATGAAGTTCGTCTATTTCCCGACGATCATGGATAAAGGCATCCCCCGGTATACCTTCAGGCTACAGGAAGGCATATCCAGCGACAGGCACGGCATGATGATCATCGCTAATGAAGGGATCCTGGACATCATCAGGGGGAAGGTTGCGATATAGCTTACCTGCCATTCGCCTTCAGCACCGTAATGTCTTTTTTGTCGTCATCGTCATACGTCTTCTTGACGATGTAATGCCACTGTTTTTCGGACACATCCACATAGAAGATCTCGTCTTTCTTATGGGCGGCCACGGCATCCTGGAATTCCTTCGGCATCATTTCCTCCCCGAAGAACCAGCCCGTGTCACCATGCGTGGTATTGCCATCCATGGTAAATTGGTCGGACAGCTGATCGAACGGGGTGCCGGCAGCAGCCTTTTGCGTGATGAGCTTCTTAAGGCTGTCGATCTGGGAGGCGGATAAGGACCCGCCATCCAAAAAGATATAGTTTGCGCGGTATTTGACGGTCTCCGTATGCTCCAGGACCTTATAGGTCACATAACCCACTGAAAAAATATCGCCTTTGTTCTGCCGCAGCAGGCGTTTGTCGATCAGGCTGGTATCCTTCCCGGCGGACAGATGGAGCAAGGCGGGCTTAAGCGTTTTATTAGCATCCATCCATGCCTGCGCCTGCTGAACGGTGCCGATAGCTTTGAACTGGTCTGTTACGGTTGCCTGTGCGAATGTTGACGATGAAGCAAGCAGCAATAATCCTGCGAGAACATTTTTACTAACGTTCATAATAGATGGCCGATTTTAAGTTATGAAGATAGGATATTTTGTAGTACACCTTCTGTCACGTAACGAACCGGAGGCTCGTTGTCCCAAGGACAGATATTACATTACACATACGCTGCTTTCGTCGGCATAGTTGCCTGGACCCGCATGACAGACCTGCATTATTTCTGTTTTTTGCGTTTTTTAGCTGTTTTTTGCGTAAATCAACGTAAATTAAACATCCAAATAACTCATTATGCAGAAAATTCAGCTAACCAACCATTCAAGGTGGCAATTCACCTGTTGCCTCCTCCTGCTAAGTCTGTCGGCGCTCAGCCTTCAGGCACAGGTCAGGATCACGGGCACTGCGACAGACGCGCAGGCCAAACCGATCGCTTCCCTCACAGTAAGGCTCAGGTCCGGCTCTCCCGACGGCACGACCACAGGCGCGGACGGCAGTTATGTCCTGACTGCCAACATCCAGCCGGGCAACTACACCATCGTTTTTTCGGGGGTAGGTTATAAGACACTGGAAAAACCTTTGATCGTAGGTTCGGCCAATACCTATACGGTGGACGCACAGCTGGAAGGCACCGTGTCGAACCTGGATGAGGTAGTGGTCACCGGTACCTCCTTAGGCACCACCCGCCGGCAGCTGGGTAGCTATATCAGCACTGTCAAGGCCGACGATCTGACGAAAGGCTCCACTGCCAACGTCCTGGCGGCGCTGCAGGGCAAGACGGCCGGCGCCCAGATCTCCCAGAACTCAGGCGATCCGGCCGGTGGTATCTCCGTAAGGCTGCGGGGTATCAGCAGCCTCTCTTCCGGTGAGCCGCTGTATATTGTGGACGGCGTCATCGTCAGCAATGCAACTACCCGGGTGACCAATGCTTCACCCGAGTATGCGGGCAGTAATTTCATCGGCACGGTGGGGCAGAACAGGATGTCGGATATCAACCCTGCCGACATCGAGCGCATTGAAGTACTCAACGGCGCTGCTGCTGCTGCCATCTATGGTTCCCGGGCCAATGCGGGCGTCATCCAGATCTTTACAAAGCGGGGCAGCTCCGGCGCACCCCAGGTGAATTTCTCCACCAGTATCAACATGAACCAGATCCGTAAGAAGCTGGAGGTGAACAAGGCGCCCGTTAAGTTCGGCGGTTCGCCCGACTCGATCACACAAACGATCCTGACGCCGGCGCTTACCACTACGACGCCTGTCAGCCGCTATGACTACCAGGATTATATCTTCCATACGGCGCTGGGCTCGGACAACAATATTTCCGTCAGCGGCGGCAGGGATAAGACGAAATATTATGTTTCCAGCTCCTATTTCTATAATGGCGGCATCGTTCGTAATACAGACTTTTCCCGCTATAGTTTCCGGGCCAACCTGGACCAGGAGCTGAGCAAATGGGCCACTTTCAATGTCACCGCCAACTATATCTACAGCAAGTCCAATGAAAAGCCGGATGGCAACACTTTTTTCTCGCCCATGAACGCGGTGACCATCATCGGCAACTATTACAATATCTGGCAAAGGGATGCTTTCGGCAACCTGAAAGCCGTGGGAGAGCGGGGCCGCGTGAATCCCGTCTCCGTGATCGAGGATTTCAAACAGCAGGAACAGACCAGCCGCATCATCACGGGCGCAGGGTTGAAGCTGACACCCGTCAAAAACCTCACGGTGGACTATCACCTGGGGATCGACAACTACAGTCAGACGGGCAACACTTTTATTCCTCCCTATGCCTACAATGCGAGCACTGCCTTTTATGGCGGCGGCGTCAACCTGGATGCAACGCAGAATGGCTACGCCAGTGCAGCCAATTATACTTTCCTGCAGTTGAACCATGACCTGAACGTCACCTATAACTGGAAGCTCAGCGATGACCTCACTTCGGTGACCCAGGCGGGTTATACCCTGCAATACCAGAAAGACCGTTACCTGCTGTCACAGGGCAGGGGACTGGCGCCCATTATCCAGACGGTGGACGGCGCCAGCACCATTCTGCAGGGCTCCGATGCCAGGAGTGAATTCTCCGTCTGGGGACAATATCTCCAGCAGAACTTCAAGTATCGCGACCAGCTGTTCATCACCGGCGCCATCCGCGTGGACGGCTCATCCGTCTTCGGAAAGGACCAGCGTAACCAGACCTATCTCAAGTTGAGCGGCAGCTATGTGCTCTCCGGCACGGATTACTGGGATAAAATGAGTGTGTCGAAATGGTGGAATGTCTTTAAGCTCCGGGCGGCATACGGTCAGTCCGGCAACCTCACCGGCATCGGCGCCTATGACCGTTTCAACACTTACACCCCCGCCTCCTTCCTGGGCACCTCTTCGTTTGAAGGTTCGACCCGGCTGAGCGATACTGCGGTTAAGCCGGAACGTCAGCAGGAATTTGAAGTGGGCACCGATATGGCCTTCCTGAACAACAGGGTAGGCGTCACGTTCAACTATTATCATAAAAAAGTGAGCGACCTGCTTATTACCCAGCAGATAGCGCCCACCACCGGCTATTCCAGCCTGCTGGACAACGTCGGTTCCCTGCAGAATACGGGCTTTGAAGTGGTGCTGAACCTGACGCCTGTAAAGACACAGCATTTTCTTTGGGAACTGACGGCGATCTACAACCATAATAGGAACAAGGCATTGAATACGGGTAAATCCGCCATTATTTACACCACCAATGGCGGCGCCCCGGTGGCCATCATCCAGGGCCAGCCGATCGGTGTCTTCTATGGCAGCTTCTTCGCCAGGAATACGGACGGCTCTGCTTTGAAGAACCAGGTGGGTATTCCCCAGACCGAACTGGGCGTCCAGAACAGTACCCTCAGCTATACCCCGGGCCGCAATGCCGCCGGCCTGCCCTCCGGCCCCAATACGCTGCAAAAGATCATCGGGGACCCCAATCCGAAATATACCGCCACGCTCACTTCGGACCTCACCTATGACAGGCTCGCCCTGCATGTCCAGGTGGATGACGTGCATGGCGGCAATGTATTCAACGCCGACTTCCGTACCCGGCAGGGTGTGGACAATGGTAAGGTGGCTGAACAGGAAGACCTGGGGAAATTACCCCGCGGCTATATCGCCGGCGTTTACAACGCACAGGAATGGCGGATCGACGACGGTTCCTTCGTAAAGCTGCGGGAGGTGAGCCTCAGCTATTCCCTGGGCAAATTCAAATGTTTTAACGATCTCTCTTTCAGCCTTGGCGGCAGGAACCTGGTCAGCTGGGATCATTACAAGGGATATGATCCGGAAGTGAATGCCGCAGGCCAAAGCACTGTCCTGCGTGGTATTGATTTCGGCGCTGTTCCCGCTCCCAGGACCTACACCGTCTCTCTTCACGCTAAATTCTAACCCAGCTAAATAATTATCATATGCAACAACATCTCAATCGAAATATGCTCCGGCTGCTGGCGCTCCTTTTCGTCATCAGCGGCGTGGCTTGTAAGAAAGACTATGTTCCCGTGGGTGCTGCGCCCAAGGACGCTGTGCTCACCAATGTGAAGGCGCTGACCAGCGTGGCCATCGGCCTGCAGCAATGGTATACCTCTGCCAGGACAGGCCTGGTGTACACCCGCGTGACGGCCAGCGGCCTGCTGACAGGGGAGATCTATGTGGTCAATCCCGGCAACACCGACGAGGCCCAGCTGGGCACGGGCGGCAACGCCATCCCTAATACCAATGGTATGGTGACAGGCATCTGGACAGTGTCCAATAAGATCATCTACGATGCGGACAATATCATGAACAACATCGATGTCGTCACCGTTCCCAGCTATGCCAGCGGCCTCGTGGCTTACGCTTCCATCTTCAAGGCGCTGGCACTGGGCGACCTGGCCATGTTCTATGACCATGTGCCGGATACCACGGGCGCCAATGTGCAATTCATCACCAGCGCTCAGGCATATACAAAGGCCGTCGCCGTCCTGGACAAGGCGCTGGCCACCATCGCCGCCAATCCTGTCGGCGGTAATTTCCTCATCTCTGTCCCGGCAGGTATCGACATCACCAATACGCTGTATGCGTTGAAGGCGCGTTATGCCCTGCTGGCCGGCGACAACGCCACTGCCCTTGATGCCGCCGGAAAGGTCAACCTGGCTGTCAGGTCCGTATTCAACTACAGCGCTACTTTTCCCAATCCCATTTTTTCGCTGGCGGCCTCTACCAATAATATCTTCCAGCCGGTGGATTCCACCATGGGCCTCCCCGCCGGTCTGACGCCAGATCCCGCTGACAAAAGGGAACCTTTTTATATTGCCATCAAAAGCAACCCCCGTTTCCGCATCGCCGGTTTCGACACGGCTTTGCTGGCGGCCCGGCCTATCTATCTGCCCGGTGAGATCATGCTCATCAAAGCAGAAGCCTATGCCCGGCAGGATGACCTCACCAACGGTCTGGATCAGCTGAACGGGGTGGTGACCAAGCAGCCTTCGGCCGACCTGTATAAAGTTGGGGCAGCCCTGCCTGCCATTGCTGGACCGCTGTCGAAGGACGATCTACTCACGCAGATCTACCGCCACAGGTGTATCGAGCTCTTCATGTCGGGGCTGAAGCTCTCCGATGAAAAACGTTTTGGCCGCCCTGTCACGGAAAGGAAGCGCAGCTACCTGCCCTTCCCCTATGTGGAACGTAACGGTAATACAAATACGCCCGAAGACCCGACATTCTAATCAACGCTATGGTATTTAAAAGATCAATGGTATTCCTTGCGCTGCTGGCTACGACATTGGCCGGCAGCGCTCAATTGGGTGGCACCCGGTCCGGCGACATCCCATCCGACAGTACCGCCTGGATCAGGATCAACCTGCTGGGGTATACGCCCGGAGGCCTCAAAGCGGCAGTATACGCTTCTTTCGACCCCGGCTCTCCATCCGCTTTCAGGCCAGTCCCTCCCTCCGCCTTAGGCCACGTTGCCTCCTCTACTTTAGACCCCGTTCCCCCCTCCACCTTCGACGGTCCCCTTTCCAGGTTCGACCCCGTTCTCACCTCCGCTTTCAAGCCAGTCCCTCCCTCCGCCTTAGACCCCGTTGCCTCCTCTACTTTAGACCCCGTTCCCCCCTCCACCTTCGACGGTCCCCTTTCCAGGTTCGACCCCGTTCTCACCTCCACTTTCAAGCCAGTCCCTCCCTCCGCCTTAGACCCCGTTGCCTCCTCCACCTTCGACGGTCCCCCTTCCATGTTAGTCCGCATCTCATCCTCCAGTTCCGACGGTACCCCCCCAACCTTCGACTCTATCCCCTTGACCTTCGAACTCGTGGACGCGAAAACTGAAAAGGTCGTATACAAGGGTCGATCAGACAAGGACTACGGCCCGTACGGCCCCTTTGCCCACAGCCGCAGGCTGGACTTCTCTTCCTTCCACCGGGAAGGGACTTTCTTTCTCCGCTGTGGCAGGGCCCTTTCTCCCGTCTTCCGCATTGCCGGCGACATCTATGCAGGCTCCGCGGACTTTATCCTCCGCTACCTGCGCCAGCAACGCAGCGGCTACAACCCTTTCCTGGGGGATTCCTGCCATACCCATGACGGTTATACCATGTACGGCCCCATGCCGGACACCACCCGTATCGATGTTGCAGGAGGCTGGCACGACGCAACGGATTATTTGCAATACGTCACCACCTCCGCCAATGCCACTTATCACCTGCTGGCGGCCTACCGCGATTTCCCTGAAGTCTTCGCTGACGCTTGCCAGGCCAATGGCCGCGATGGCAGCAATGGCCTGCCCGACGTACTGGACGAAGCCGATTGGGGTCTTCAATGGCTGGAAAAGATGCATCCCCGTGACAGCTGGCTCTTTCACCAGCTGGCCGATGACCGCGACCACCATGGCTTCAGGCTGCCTACCCAGGATTCCGTGGACTATGGCGTGGGACCCGGTCTGGGCCGCCCCGTTTATTTTGCCACCGGCAAACCACAGGGGCTGGGGAAATACCGCAACCACAGCGATGGCGTCGCCAACATCGCAGGCAAGTTTGCCAGCGCCTTCGCCCTGGGCGCCCGGCTCCATCAAGGCCGGGACACCGCGTATGCCCGCCGGTTGCGGGACAAAGCTTTCAGCGCTTACCGCATGGGACTGGCGCAGCCCGGCGTCTGTCAGACGGCTCCCAACCGCGAACCTTATTTCTATGAGGAAGAGAACTGGACGGATGATATGGAGCTGGCGGCTGCCGCACTGTACCGCCTCACCCGCGACAGTACTTACTACGGTCAGTCATTGCGGCTCAGCACGCAGGAGAAGGTCACTCCCTGGATGGGCGCCGACACCGCCCGGCACTATCAATGGTATCCTTTTCACAACTTCGGGCACTATGAGCTGGCCATCCAGGCAAGTGTCACCGATAAAACCGGCCCGGCAATCAGAACCAACAAAACCATCCCGGCAATCAGAACCAATAAAGCCATTCCGACGAGCCAAACCGACAAGACCCTCCTGGCAGGCTATTACCGCGACGGTATCGAAAGGGTCTGGCGCAAGGCAAGACAGAATGCATTTTTCCGGGGCATACCTTTTATCTGGTGCTCCAACAACCTCACCGTCTCTTTTGCCATCCAGTGCTATCTCTACCGGCATCTGTCCGGCGACAGGCAATATGCCGCACTGGAACAGGCCTGCTTCGACTGGATCTTTGGCTGTAATCCCTGGGGCAGGTCCATGGTGTATGGACTGCCGGCCAATGGCGGCAGCCCTTTGCATCCTCATTCTTCACTGTCTTACCTGTATCACTATCCCCTGGATGGCGGCATGGTCGACGGACCCGTATCCGGCAGTATTTACGATCATTTGCGGGGACTACACCTTTACCAGCGGGACTCATTTGCCGCCTTTCAGTCCGCAACGGCCGTTTATCATGATGACGCGGGCGATTACAGCACCAATGAGCCGACCACCGACGGCAGCGCATCCCTGGTCTACCTGCTGGCGTCCCGCCAGCGCGAGGCGGAACAAACGAACAAAGGGAATATCCTGGTCACCAGCCACGGCGCCATCGTCAGGGGAGACCCCCGCCGGAAGATCATCGCCCTGGTGTTCACAGCCGATAGCTTTGGGGATGGAGTCGCCTCCATTGCCCGCACACTGGACAGCGAGAAGGTCCATGCTTCTTTTTTCTTCACGGGAAATTTTTACAGGGACCCTGCCAACAGGCAGGTGATACGGAGGCTGCAGCTGCAGGGGAATTACCTGGGCTCTCATTCGGACAAGCACCTCCTGTACAATGATTGGGTCAGGCGGGATAGCCTGCTGGTGACCCATCGCGCGTTCGATGAAGACCTGGCGGCCGCCTACAGCGAGCTGAAAAAAATCAACATCGACAAAAAGACAGCTGCCTGGTTCCTGCCGCCGTATGAATGGTACAATGATTCCATCGCAGCCTGGACAGCACAGGCAGGCCTGCAGCTGGTGAATTTCACCCCGGGCACCCGCAGCAACGCGGATTATACTTATCCGGAGATGGGCGCGCGCTATCTTTCCAGCGACACGATCCTTCGATCCATCCTGCAGCATGAGACAGCCACTCCCGCCGGCCTCAACGGGTTCATCCTGTTGTTGCATGCGGGTGTCGATCCGCGGCGCAAGGATAAATTCTATCTTCGCCTGCCTGGGCTGATAAAAGAGCTGAAGGCCCGGGGGTATCAGTTTGTGAAGATAGGTGCGCTTGTCAACCCGGAATAGCGAATGATCTGTCCCGTTATGGCAGCGCAAACGCCATGATCGTACCGGCAGGATCCTGCTTGTTCCCCGCTACGGAAAGAGCCACATATTGTTTCCCGTTCTGCCACCAGGTGCAAGGCGTGGAAGATCCCTTGCCGGGCAGCACCGTTTCCCATAACAACCTGCCGTTGGCCTTATCAAAAGCGCTCAGCTTGTTGTCTTTCCCGCCTGCGATGAATACCAGTCCTCCCGCGGTTACCATGGGGCCGGGAGACCCTGTGAGTCCTGTAGGCTGTCCGTACTTATTGGCCAGCAGGCTGTCATTGCCCACCGGTATCTGCCATACATATTCGCCTGTGCTGAGGTCGATGGCATTCAGCGTCCCCCAGGGCGGCTTGATGGCCGGTTCGTTGCCGGCGCCTTTGAAAGGAGCGTATGCCAATACATTGAGATAGGTGGATGCCGTATCTGCCGCGGCATTCTTTACATGGGCCAGCGCAGACCTGTTCTGCCGGATCTCCATCAGATCGGATTCCTGCTGTAAGTCCTTCCTGTCGTCGCCGCCTGACAATAAGAACGCCGTGATCGCCGCTTCTTTTCCTTGTATCACTCCGGCAAAGGGCGGCATTTTTCCACCTCCCTGCCTGATCTTGCTCAACACCTGTTCATGGGTCATTCTTTTTTCCAGCCCGATGAGAGAAGGGTAGAGGGGCTCATCACCGCTCCTGTCGGCTTTATGGCAGCCGGCACAATAGCTCATGTAGATCGTTCTTCCCGAGCCAAAGGGTGTGGCGGCAGCGGCGGCACCTGCGGGCGCTATTTTTTTCAGCTGGTCGATCTCCGGAGAATTATTCGACTTGAGATAAAGGATATTGGTGGCGGGGTCGTACGCGGCGCCTCCCCATTCGGATCCCCCGATGGTTCCCGGGAAGTTCAGGGTTCCCCTGGTGGAAGGAGGGGTGAACAAACCTTCGTATCGCAGCGATCTGAAAAATGCCACCAACGAATCATGCGCTGCAGGCGTGGCGCCGGCAAGATCGTCCACCGTCATCGATTGACGGGCATAGGGGGCGGGTTTCAGCGGGAATGGCTGTGTGGGCCATGCTGCCTCTCCCGGTACGTCGGAGGCGGGCACTTTACGTTCCTCGATAGGGAATAGGGAGGCGCCTGTTTCCCTGTTCAATACATACAGGAACCCTACTTTGGAAGTTTGGGCCACTGCATCCACCTTTTTACCATCCCTTATCACCGTCACCAGGTTGGGAGGAGCGGGAAGATCATAATCCCACAGGTCATGGTGAATGGTCTGAAAATGCCAGATATGCTTTCCCGTGGCCGCATCCAGGGCGACGACACAATTGCCGTAAAGGTTCTGTCCTTTCCGGTCGGCCCCATAGAAATCGTAGGAAGGCGATCCCAGCGCTAAAAAGACCATGCCTCTTTTCTCATCCAGGCTCATGCCCGACCAGTCATTGACGCCCCCTGCATATTTCCAGGCGTCTTCGGGCCATGTCTCATAGCCTGCTTCCCCGGGCTTGGGGATCGTGTGAAAGGTCCACTCCAGCCAGCCTGTGCGGATATTATACGCCCGGATATAACCGGGCTGGGCGCCATATAATTCGGACACTTCATTCCCGATGATCAGCAGATCGTGATAGACAATACCCGGTGAAGTGGGCTTGATGGAGATCGTGTTGGGATCATCGCGGATGCCGATGTTCATGCTGACCTTGCCGGCTTTTCCAAACCCGGGCACCGGCTTGCCGGTCCGGGCATCCAATGCAAACAGGATATCGCCTCCTGTGAATAATATACGTTTGTCATCCCCGTCCTGCCAGTATGTAACGCCACGGGATACCCCTCCACCCGCACCTCCGTTGAAAGGATCGAATGACCAGATCATCTTCCCCGACACCGCAGAGAGGGCATAAACCCTATGCCTGGCCGAAGTGACATACATCACACCATCTATTACAATGGGATTGCATTCACTGTTGCCGGGCCGCGCACCCGGCATGGCGTCGCCGGGATAGAAGGTCCACACAGGCGCCAGGGTCCGCACATTTTCTTTATTGATCTGCTGAAGGCCTGAATAGCTGCTGCTCAGTGCGTCAGCTTTATACATAGCCCAGTTGCCGTCATTCCTGTGGCAGCCGGCGCCGAAGATCACTAAAAAAAGAATATTTGCCGGCCATTGATGTAGCTGATGATCCCTACACCGCATGCTCCAGCACCTGCTTTACACGTTGGGCCACGATGTCTATCTGGTCGGGCCGCAGCAGGACGACGCCGATCATTAATCTTTCTCCATGACCGCCTGTGACAATGCTGGGGCTGCCTTCTTTCAGGGCCTTGAACACTTCTTCCGGGGTGATCTTCACCTTCTGCCTGTCCCAGTCCACCATCAGGCTGGGGAACGCATTCGAAGGTCCCGGGTCCACTACTATTTCTGTCTTCACCGTCGGGATGGCGGATAAACGGGCAGCAATCGTTTTGGCTCTTTCCAGCCAGTCGTTCCATTCTTTTTTATGGTCCCTCTCCAGGTAGGATTTCAAGGCCGCATACATGCCGAACATCTCTTCCTTATTTACTTTCATCGGCCGGCCGATGGGCGCCTCATGGGGGCTGTGATTGAGCTTGGCAGCTTCTATCAGGTCCTTGCGACCGAACAGCAGCCCCGCACTTTGCGGTCCGCGTATCATCTTGCCCCCTGAAAAAGTCACCAGGTCAAAGCCCATCTGCTGGAATTTGAAGAGGTTTTCCACCGGGGGCACGTCTGCAGCTGCATCCAGGAAGGTGGGGATCTTATGTTTTTTGGCGATGGACAAAAAAGTTTCATGCGGGATGCTATGCTTTTCCGCGGCGTTGAAGAACAGGGCCATGACCGTCTGGGCGGAAAAGGCTTTTTCCATTTCGTCGGGCCCTTCTACTTCCACGATCTTCGCCCCTGTAGTGGTCACCGCCTGGTCGAAGAGATACCGGTGGCTCTTTTGCATGATGACCTCGGGCCGGGGGCCAGGCAGGTTCGGGATCTGCCGGATCTTATCCTTGTCTGTTCCCGTGATGGAAGCTGCCGTGCCCAGGAGGATCGCACAAGCCGCGCCGGAAGTCACCATGGCCGCCTCCACTTTCAGCATTTCAGCGATCTTGGCGCCTACTTTGTCCTGTAGGTCGAACATGTTGGCAAAATCATGGGCCGTGGAATTGATGGCGTCCAAAACTTCCGGCAGCATCAGCGACCCGGATAAGAATGTCATGGTGACATGGGCATTGATCACTTTGGTGACGCCCAGCTCTGCAAAAAGGTCCCGGGTTACCTTTGGCGTTCCCGGACCGGCAGAGCCGGATGAGTTGGCCGCCCCGGCAGATGCCGGTTCTCCTGAAGGAGACTTCTCTGTCCCGGGATGCCCATCTCCCGGCTCGGATAAAGAAAGGGTCCCCGCCATGGAAGGGAGGGCTGTAGCCGCCAGCGGTAATAAGGAAAGTCTTTTAATGATATCTCTGCGACGCATGTTAGTTTGATTTTATCAAATTTATTTTTAATTCCCCAGCCTGCAAATTTTTATTACCCACTTTGCAAAAAATTTGCAAACTAATTCTTGTCCCACCAGACCCTGGTGGTGAAAAGATCCGGTCCCTGTGCCTGTACCGCCGCCTTGTAGTTGTCCGTATTAAGGCTTGCTTCCGATTGGGGATAGGGCAGCCGTCGTGAAATAGTGCCGCCGGTGGCATTGCCCGGATAGTTGACAGGTATCAGCACCGGGTAGCCGGTCCGTCGCCAGTTGGCATATACTTCGATATTATTCATAAAAAGGGAGACCCAGAATTGGGTGTGGATCTGCTTCATTTGCTGGTCAAATGTGCCGCCTGTATAGGGATTGGCTGTCAGGTAATCATTGATCTTAGTGTCAGAGATGCTCATACCGCCGGGGTAGATGGTCTCTATCTGCATGGATGCCCTGACGCCATTCTCATAATATGTTTTGGGATCGCCCGGGTCCCATCCGCGCAGGGCCGCCTCTGCCATCAGGAACTGTACCTCGGCATAGCTTTGGAAGATGCTGGGTGTCGAATTGCTGGCGATGGTATTGAGGTTGATCTCCGAATATTCGGCCAGCATGTCATCCGTCCAGCCGGGGATCAGCGTTTTGATGGAGCTATAATCATACCCGTTGGGCAGCCCCTTCTGCACGCCGGGCAGCGTGCTGGTGGGTAACTGGGAAGGGTCCGCATTTCCCGGCCATAAAGTGATGTAGAACGGCAATCTGGGGTCGCTGGTATTCTTCAGGTAGTTGACAAAGGTCTGGCCCATTTTGCCATAACCCAGTCCCTTCGCTGAAGGAGGTACGCCCTCCCCGCCTCTGAGCTCGGAGCCGTCCCAGTAGAAATTGAGCTCGCTGCCGTCGGTATGGTCCAGCTTCGCGACATCCGCATTACCCTGCATGACCCCGCCGGCTATCGCCTTCTTTACCCAGGTCTCGGCCATCGCGGCGTCCACTTTCGTCAGGCGCATGCCCAGTCTGAGCATGAGGGAATAGGCAAAGCGTTTCCAGGATGCGGGGTCCCCATTGTAAAGGTAATCCGCCGCACCAAAGGATGGTTTGGACGGGTCCAGTTCACTGGCCGCCGAGTCCAGCAGGCTTAGCATGGCAGGATAGATATCCGATTGCAGATCATATTTCGGTTTGTAGACCCCGGCGATGTATCCCTGTCCGGCCTGGAAATACGGAACATTGCCATACATGTCCGTCACACGATGCATGATATAGACATGCCAGATCCGGGCGATGGCATATTCGTTGATCAGGTCCGGCTTGTCCTTTGTCAGCGCAAGGATCTGTCCGTTCTCCTTCAGCTCGACATTGAATACGGCGTTGAAAAGGCCGTCGGAATAGCCCGGCTTGACCAGGTATTTATCTCCTGTCCATTGATAAGGATTGAGGGAAGCAAAATATTGCATCATAGCGCCGGAGAGCTTGTCATTCGGGTACAGCGTGTTGTCGTCATCGCTGCCCGCGGTCTTGATGATGTTGTAAGAGAAGAGGCTGCCGATCACAGGCGAATTATAGGCATTGGGATTCACGTTCATGTCTTTGAATCCCTTATCGCAGGAGGACAACAGCAAAGAGGAGCACAGGACGGCTGTTGAAAGGCTGGTTATATAGTTCATGATGATTTTTATTTTAGAACTTTACCATTAAGTTTAATCCATAGCTGCGGGTGGGAGGAACACCGAAGTTCTCCAGCCCCTGTCCATTGGATGTGTTGTAATTGGATTCCGGATCAACATTCTTCACCTGGCTGTACAACAGCAGCAGGTTGCGTGCCACCAGCGACAGGCTGGCGGACTGGAAGGGAGTCTTCGACAGCAGGGTCCTGGGGAAATTATAACCCAGCGTCAGCTGCCGTAATTTTATGAATCCTGCGTCCGACACGAACTGATCCGTGAGCGAGAAAGCGATGCCCTGGTAATAGTCCTGCGCCGCAAGGGTCTGGCTGAAAGCATTGCCGTCCTCATCGACGCCTTTCACGGTCACGCCGTTCTCCCGCACATTGCCGGCCACGGTTCGTTTATCCAGTCCATAATATGTTCCGTATGCATTGGTGGAAGTGTACATCTTCGCCCCGAATTTGGCGTCCACTAAAAATCCCAGCGTAAAATGTTTGTACCCGAAAGTATTGGACAAACCCAGCGTCAAAGGGGGAACACCCCGGCCCAATGCCATAAAATCGCTTTGGATCGGCAGGCCATTGTCCTTACTGTAGACCGTATTGCCTTTGAGGTCCTGTTTGGCCTTGTATCCCGAGATCATTCCAAAAGGCATGTTCTCATAATGATAGACGAAACCATTTTCCGTCCTGGCCTCGGCCCCGGGCAAGGCCAGGCTGGTAAGCCCGTCGGCGATCTTGATCACCTTGTTGTCATTGTAGGCCATGTTGAAGCTCACATCCCAGTTAAGCCCGTTGAGGGATCTTACAGGGGACCCGGTCAGCAGCAGCTCGATACCCTTGTTGCGCATCTTGCCGACATTCAACAGCACGCTGGTGTAGGAGGAGGACAAAGGGACCGATGCGCTTACAATATCATTGGTCGTAGTGCGGTCATACAGGGTGATGTCGGCGCCAACACGGCTATTTAAAGCGCGCAGCTCCACGCCCAGCTCGATGGTGGTGGACGTGTAGGGCTCCAGTGCGCTGTTAGGGATGGTATTACCTGAGATATTCATCAGGGGCTGCCCCAGGTGCGAAGAGGAGGGCGCGACATACGCCAGGCTCAGTCCGTAAGGATCGGGCGCTCCACCGCCCACCTGCGCCCAGGAACCGCGCACCTTACCATAGTTCAGCCAGGAAGGTTTGGAATGCCAGATATCAGAAAAGATAAAGCTGAGCCCTGCAGAAGGATAGAACAGGCTGTTGCTGCCGGTTGCCAGCGTGGAGAACCAGTCTTTGCGGCCCGTGAGGTTCAGGAACAGGTAACTATTGTACGCGACATCGGCAGACGCGAACAGGGAATTGATGGCCGACTCCCGGTAGCTTTCGGTGAACACCGGGTTCTTTCCATTGGTGACGAAATAAGTGAAAGGCACGTTGAACAGGCCGCTGGAAATATCGATCCCCGTCAGCTTATTATGCATCTGGTTGCCGCCGGCAATGGCGTTCACTGTAATAGGACCGAACTTCTTATCGAAGCCCAGCAACGCTTCGGCATTCGTCTCCCAGGTGGTGCTCCGGCTGGTGGTCATACTGCCGTCGGGGTTGTACAGCAGTCCTGTAGGTTCTATATCCGAGGCATTGATATTAAAATAGTCTATCCCCACGCGGGCACGCGCGTACAAAAAGTCGGTGATGTTGTATCGGCTGCTGAAAGAGCCGATGAATCGCCGGCGTTCGTCCTGGTTCTTCACTTTGCTGGTGGCGAAGTAAGGATTGACCACAAAGACATAATCGCTCCAGGGTGTCTCATATCCCTGCGCATCATAGCCCGGCGCCAGCGTACGGACATCGATATTGGTGGCGATCAGTCCTACAGCCGCATTGGGGTTCTTTGAAAAATCCGCGATATAGGTGCGGTTGTGGTTTTGCTCGATATTGTACTGGGCCCTTCCTTCGAAGATCAGCTTTTTGGCGAGATTGGCACTGACACTTAGATTGAAGGTCTTTCTGTTAAGGGAGGAGTTCGGGACAATGCCCTTGTTCTCCATATTCGACACGGAGAAACGAAAATTTATGTTCTCATTTCCTCCCGTCATGGCCAGCGTGTTGGAAAAGGTGGTGCCATTGTTATAGAAATTCCGGATATTATTCTTTTGAGCGCTGTACGGTCTTGATACTCCATCCGGGTTGACCACCGGCGTGCCATCCAGCTTTGCGCCCCAGGAGATCCGGCCATTGGCGATGGCATCGGATTTCGAAGTGGGTTTTGCTCCCCTGCTGCCCGACCCGTATTCGTACTGCCAGTCAGGTATGTCCAGTGGATTCTCCTGGGTGTAGGTAGAGCTGTATTCAACACCGACACCCTTTTGTGCTTTGCCGGATTTGGTGGTTATCAGGATCACGCCATTGGCCGCCCTCGACCCGTACAGCGCCGCGGCCGTACCCCCTTTCAGCACGGAGATCGTTTCGATGTCATCCGGGTTGATGCTGACGAGACCATCTCCCCTGTCTATTCCACCATACGTGCCGGGGGCCGTCCCCTGGACAGCATTGTTGATGGGTACGCCATTCACGATGTACAAGGGCTGGTTGTCTCCGCTGAGACTGCCGTTACCCCTGATGATCACACGGCTCGAGCCGCCGGGGCCTGTCGCCGTGCTGGTGGCATTCACGCCTGCAATTTTCCCGGACAGGGCATTGCCCAGGTTATTTTCCCTGGCCTGGGTGAATTCGCTGCCATTGATCTCCGTCACCGCATAGGTCAGGGCCTTTTTCTCTTTTCTTATACCCAGGGCCGTTACGACGGCTTCGTTGAGGGACTGCGTTTGATCTTCCAGCAGCACATTGAAGATGTTTTTTCCTTTCACGGGCGCCTCCATCGTTTTAAAGCCCACCATGCTGAAGACAAGGACGCCATTCTCGGGAACACTGATCGAATACCTTCCTTCGGCGTCCGTAGCCGTTCCGATGGCGCTGCCTTTTAGGGTAATGCTTACGCCGCCAAGCGGTTCTCCGCGGGCATTGGTCACCTGGCCTTTGATCTCCCGGTCGTAGGTCGCAACGACGGTGGTAAGGGCGCCGGCAGGAGCGGGGGGACGCTGACTTTCCCGCTTGACGAGGATATGGTTGTCGATCTGGCGAAATACCAGGGAAGTGTTGGCCAGCAGTAGCTTTAAACAGTCGGCCACGGTGTGCTTGCCGGGAGCCAGGTTCAGGTTGCGGATATTCTTGATATCCTCATCCCGGTACATGAAATGGAAAGGGCTTTGCGCTTCTATTTTTGAGAAGGCCTGCACGAGCGTTACGTGCCTGAGCTCGATGGTGATCTCCACCTCGTCGATGGTCTGGCTTTTGACTGAGCCGGCATACAACAACTGAACGGAGGTGATCAGCAGCCCTGCTATTCCTGCTCCAATGCGCAAAATGTGTTTGGTTTTTAGATTTTCATAAAAAATCATAGCTTTGGTTGTTTTAAGTAATGACTATCCCGCCCCAAGCGAGGTAAAATTTGAAACATGCGCTTTGGACCGAGTGCCTTCGGGACAAAGCGTTTTTTATTGGTGTGTGTTCGGACCTGTGGTCCGCTCTGTATTAAGCCGTAGATTTATTTATCACTATCACTGATCATTACCGTAGCTTTCTCTTTGTCATAATTGAACACTGCCTCATTGAATTCACAAATACTTTTCAATGCTTCTTCCAGCGTTTCGTTCCTGGGGAAAGTGGTAGTAAAGCGCCTGGTCCTGATCGAGGGGCTGCTGATGGATATTTTGACGTTAAATCTTTCTTCCAGCAGCCGGGCAGCTTCTTCCACCGTCAGATTATCGAACAGCAGGTCCCTTTGTTTCCAATCAAGGTAATTGTCGTCAGCTACTTCTTTTTGTATCGAGTTGGCTTTTTGCTTGTTGTAAACGATCTGCTGATCCGGCCGGATGATGCCAAGCGTCTTATGCTGATCGCTGACCCGCACTGCTCCTTTTTTGACGGTGACAGTGATGTCCATATCCCCGGGATAGGCTTTTATATTGAAAGCCGTGCCCAGTACGGTAGTCGTCAATTTGCCGGTGTGCACGATAAATGCCCTGGCCGTGTTCTTCCGGATATCAAAAAAAGCCTGGCCTGTCAGATATACTTCCCGTCGTGCAAGTCCTTCAAAGGAAGAAGGATAATCCAGCTTGCTGCCATAGCTCAGCACCACTGTGCTGCCGTCAGGAAGGGCCACCAGGTGGTTTTCTTTCAATTCCACCGCCGCTGTGCCCATCGCGGGCACGGCCTTCTTCGCAGCAGGCGTCGTGCGCATTAAGAAGAGTCCACCAGCTGTGGTGATCAGCAATACCACCGCAGCTGACACCATCATCCGCCAGCGGGTCATGTGCCTTACTTTGCCGCCTTGCAGCTCCTCCTTCGAAATGGTATCCCAAATAGCGTTTTGCATAGCTTTTTTAAGTGCTTCTTTTTTTTCGGGGTTCAATAGTTCCAATACCTCCGGCTCGTCCCGGAACAGGTCGTAATAGCTGATGATGAATTGTTCTTCCTCTTTTGTTGACGTGCCGTGAAGGTATTTATGCAACAATCCAATAAAATAAGGCTTGTCCATTGGTTTGCTGAGTGTTGGTTATAGATATGACCCGGAAAGGAGAGAAAGTCCCACTGGCGGTAAAAATTTTTTTTTACCGCCGCGCGTAAGCGCAATAGATTAGAGTCTAACCAGACCCGTGCCGCAGGCACGTCATTTCTGGCTTACAACACGGAGAGCAGATGTGACAAAGATATCCGCAGCTTCTCCACCGCCTTACCCAGCTGGTTTTGAACCGTTTTCCTGGAAAGCCCCAGCTTCCTGGCAATATCTTTCGTGGGAAGGTCCTCATGGAAATGCAGCCGGAAAATAGCCTGTCGTTTGGTGGGCAGCGACTGCAGAAGGGCCTCATAGGAAAGGAAGAATTCCTTCCAAAGCACATCGGCGTCGGCCTGCAGCTTTTTTTCAGACAGGCTTTCCAGGGCATCAAAAAAAGGATGGATCAAATTTTGCCTGGCTGCCGATTTGATGACCTTGTTGCGGATGGCTGTATGTAAATAGGCCGGAAAATTCTCTATGTGGAGGGTTGCCCTGTTCAGCCAGATATGGGTGAAGATGTCCTGAACGATGTCTTTTGCCAGATCATTTTCTTTCAGGCGTTTATAAGCATCCGAATAAGCGCTTTCCCAGTATTTTTCATACAATGCATTGAACGCCTCCTTGCTGCTCTGTGCTATCTGATGCAGCAACAATAAGTCATCTGACCGATGGGAATAGTCTGAAGCGTTCATAAGCAGTGTTGATCAAATATAAATTTTTTAATTCAATTTTCAACAAGCTGTTTCGAATTAGTGTTACAGCTGGCATGAAAACATTACCCGCCACTACTGAAATGAATATTGCACATGGGATGGCCGATATCGAGCCTCAGGTGCGGCTGCATTACACCATTGCGGGAGAAGGCGAGCGTACGATCGTGCTCTTCCATGGATTTCCTCAAACATGGTGGGGATGGCACCATGTTATCCCACAGCTTGTTAATGCAGGCTTCCGGGTGGTGGCGCCGGACTACCGCGGCGCCGGGCATTCGTCACGCCCCCAGGGTGGATATGACAAACGTACGATGGCCGGCGACATCCATCAATTGCTCCGGAAGCATCTGCAGATCGAAGGACCCGTGATCCTGGTCGGTCACGACATTGGACTGATGGTTGCTTATGCTTATGCACAGTCATACCGTGAGGAGGTTTCCCACCTGGTAATAATGGATGCGCCGCTGCCCGGGACGTCCGTATTCGATCAGATACGCAGTGATCCACGGGTCTGGCATTTCGCCTTTCATGGCGTCCGCGATGTGGCAGAGATGCTGGTGGCGGGCCGGGAACGACCCTATCTCCAATCGTTCTTCAATGTCCGGGTCTTTGATCCGGCTGCCATTTCTGATCATGACCTGGACATCTATGTGGCTGCTTATTCGGCGCCAGGCGCCATGCGTGCAGGATTCGAATTATATCGGGCCTTTGATAAGGATGCTGCTGACAACCGCGCCAGCCTGCAGCGCAATGGAAAGCTGACGATCCCTGTGCTGGCTGTCGGTGGAATGGTGAGTACCACCGGCCCGCTGGTAGAAGAGATGATGCGGGAGGTGGCGGACAATGTTACGGGCCTTCGCATCCCGGGGACTGCACATTGGATCGCTGAGGAAAATCCAGCGGCGCTTATTGCTGGTTTGTTGGAATTTACCCGGTGACGGTGATCGCTTATTTTTTACTTTTGCGTGCTCACAGGAGTAAAAAAGAAAAATTTGTGCGTTATGCTGACCAGGGAACAAGTAGCTATTATCGACAGCACGGGAAATATAAAAATAAACGCAGTAGCAGGTTCGGGGAAAACCACCACCCTCATCGAATACGCCAGGGCCCGGCCCGGCGGGAAAATATTATACCTTGCCTTTAACAGGGCGGTAAAGCTGGAAGCGGAAAAAAAATTTGCGGAAAAAGGGGTTTCCAATGTACGGATCGAGACGGCCCATTCCCTGGCTTTTTCCCGCATCGTCAAGGGGACAGGCTATACGATAAAGGCCGACAGTTATAAAACACCCGAGATCGTAGAGATCCTGGGGCTGAATAACTTCGATGGTAAGCACACCGCCTATATATTAGCTACCCATATCAATGCCTTCGTCGCTTACTTCTGCAATAGCAATAAGGCGAAGGTCCAGGAGCTGGACTATGAAGCCGTGGTCAGCGACCCCGCCGCCAGGCAGTTTGCCATCAATTTCAAGGAGGACATATCCCATCAGACCCGGCTCTTCCTTGATAAAATGAATAGGGGCGAGATATCCATCATCCATGACTTTTACCTGAAGAAGCTCCAGCTCAGCAGGCCGGCACTCCCTTTTGACACGATCCTCTTTGACGAGGGACAGGACGCTTCCGCCGCCATGCTGGATATTTTTCTTTCCCAGCAGGCGACCAGGGTGATAGTAGGGGACAGCCATCAGCAGATCTATGGGTGGCGATATGCCGTGAATTCCCTGGAAAAGGTGGATTACCCTGCTTTCGACCTCAGCGCCAGCTTCCGGTTTGACCAGGAGGTGGCGCAGCTGGCCCGCAGTGTCATCAGCTGGAAGCGGCATTTGAAGATCCCGTCGGCAATAAATATCTCGGGCGCCGGTAAGTCCGGGCGCATCAGGACCCGGGCGGTGATCGCGAGGACCAACACAGGGCTGCTGGTGAAAGCCATCGAGCTGCTGATCGAGAAAAAGGAGATCGGGTCTGTTTATTTTGAAGGGCGGATCGAAAATTACACTTATGCCAATGAGGGCGCATCCATCTATGATGTGTTGAACCTTTACAACGGTGAAAAAGAGCGGGTCAGGGACAAAATGATCGCCACCATGAACGATATGGGCGAGCTGGAAGAATACATCGAAAATACGGGCGATGCACAGCTGCGCATGTTGGTGGAGGTCGTAAAGGAATACGGGAAAAAGATCCCCGGTTATATCAGGAAACTGAAAGAATGCCATCTGGATCATGATCAGAAGGACAAGGCGGATATGATCTTTTCGACGGTGCACCGGTGTAAAGGGATGGAATATGACGAAGTGACGCTGGCCGGTGACTTTATTACGGAAGAAAAAGTGGAGGACGCTTCGACGGCTGAAGAGGACGCTGGTACGTCCAGGTTATATGAGGAGATCAATCTCTTGTATGTGGCCATCACCAGGGCCAAAAGTGTGCTCTATGTGCCGGAGCATATTTTTCCGGAGGTGCAGAAGAGTGGTAAGTCTTTGAAGATCATTAAGCACGTGAAGGCTGCAGAAAAAGGCTACAACCTGCAATTAGCCAAGGAGAAGAAGAAAAGCGCATATGTGCCATGGACGAGGGATGATGATAAGGCGTTGATGGAGATGGTTCAGGACGGCAAGACGATGAAGCAGCTGGCGAAAATGTTTGACAGGACGACAGGGGCGATAATAGCAAGGGTTAAGAAGTTGAATTTGGATTGAAGTTTCTTGCTTCCACCTTTTATCACCTCACCAATATGAAAGTCCCCTTCTTGAAGTGCGGCTTGCCCTGGTAGTCCACGACCTGTGAGTTGCCTTGTAAAGCCCGGTTTCCTGTGAATTGGATGAATCTGTAGGGATATTTTAGTTCGTGGAAGATGACCGGCATAAACCCGTAAGGAAATAAGGACCCGCCATTGGGAAGATGGCCGTTGCCGTATTGCCGGCGCCCATTACTTTTGTTTTGCATTTAATCATATTTCATCACATTAAAGCTTCATCTATGAAAAAGTTCTTTCTCTTTTTCCTTGTCTTGTCCATGGGTGTTGGCATCGCCGCAACAGTAAAAGCCAACAAAAGCGCAATTGTACGTTGCTGCGATTTTTCCGGAAGTGTATGCGCAATAGTAAATGGGGTGACCTTATTAGGCCCCGTTCCTACCGCTAAACACCCGTGTCCATAATCCCGGGCAAAAGACTAAAGCTGCGACCGCAGCTTTAGTCTCAATTTATGAAAAAAAATATCATTATATCGTCTGCCATCGTGCTAGGGGCATTGTGTTTCATACTTGCATCAGCTCTCAGGTCGGATCCGGAGAAGCTGATGATCAATGTTGCCAGGAACTACGAAGGAATATATGCCAGCCCGGAAGACACTATCCGGTTTCCGGGAACAGTAAGCGCCATGAAAGCGGAAGGCGACTTGTTATTTGGGTATGTTCACGAACTAAAGAAGCTATACCAGTATAACACTGGAAATCGCAAAACAACCCCCCTGTTTGATACCCAATCTTTTTTATCCGGCATACTCAGCGGATTTGACATCGATCCGGTATCGGGCACTTTTTATTTTTTAAATACGAATACGAACAAGATCTATTTATTCCGTCCTAAGGATTCGCTGAAGGACAGCCTTTATTTCAAATATCTCCATTTTGCGTCCGGAGAAAAATGTTTTAGAGGTGCTGACTTTTTTATCCGGGCAACAGATGATGCCACCAGCCTGACCAGTCTTAAGAAAGTGGATTACACAGGGGGTGCCGACACCACGCTTTATACGTTTACGCAATACCCTGACGGCGGCATTTCTGCGGACGGGTTTTTTATCAAGGACAGGTCGTCGGAGAAGCAATTCTTCATCCCCTATTATAATGCAGAGATCATTCAATACGACGAAGCCCGGAATAATATATCAAAAATAATTACGATTGACAAAACGATGCCTCATAATAACGTCGTTCCCGCAAGCCATGGATATACCATTTCCAGTAAGTCCAGGATAATCAATATTGCTGCGGCAGCCGATAGCGCTCATTTATTCGTGCTCTCTTTCGCCTCTTCACGCGGGAAGAACGAACCTCCCGGGACAGTAATAGATGTATACTCCACTATCACCGGGCAATACGAAAGCAGTCTGCAGCTTCCATTTTTTGAAGGCCGCCGGGCTGTCCTGTTGGAGAAATCAGGAGACAGGCTCTATGTTGCATTCAATAATGATGTTGTATGTTATAAGATAAAATTCAGATGAAGCGAAATACGATCATTACTATTTTAAGTTATTCACTAAGCATACTGTTTGTTTATGCGGCATCGGCAAAAGCGATGGTTTATACCGATTTTATGGCAGATATCGCTAAATCTCCGTTGCTGGTGAATTATAACAAGGCTATACTTGCACCTGGCATTCTGGGGCTGGAGTTCTTAACGGTTATCCTGTTGCAATTCAATGCGACCCTCAAACTGGGCTTTTATTTATCATCCTTCCTTATGCTGATGTTTACTTTATATCTCGGCACCTTATATTTTTTCTATACAAATATACCCTGTTCCTGCGGCGGCATATTGGGAAGAATGCCTTATCCTGTGCATATTATATTTAATTTGCTGTTTACCATTTTCTCCTTCTACGGCACCTTTCTCTGCTCTAAGCCTGTGGATCGTCCCCAGTCTGCAGTTGTATAACATCGATCAGAATAATCATACGATCTTCATGAACTTGTCCAAATTTTGTTTGTCATTATAAAGCTCGAGTGCATAACTTTTAGGAAAATACAATCTTACTCCTCGTTTTAAATAGGCGAGCTGTTTGGGGATTAGTTGTCCTGCAGGATCTGCCAATGCTGTTCCCAGTTTTGTAAATAAGCTTTTTTCAAATGGCTTTAGGGTCCCATTGAAAAATTTGGGTCGACGGGCATTGGCGGAATAGATGGCAAGTCCGGCAAGTGCTAAAATGATAATGCCAATGACGGTTAGGAAAGTGAGCATAGGGTTAAAATATAAATTCCTGTGTGGTTTGAGATGTTTTTTGGGTAAAAAATCATAAACTTGCCTTCACTTTATCAGACTTGCCCCAGCCAGGAATTTTACAACAAATTGTAGTCAATGAAGCATTAATCATAAAAAATGAATGACATCCTACAATACAAAGGCTACCTCGCTTCACTTCATTTTAGTGCTGAAGATGATGTATTTTATGGCAAGATCCTTGGCATTGACGATTTGGTTAACTTTGAAGGAGCTTCCGTAAAAGAGCTTAAAAAAGCCTTTCATGAAGCAGTGGATGATTATTTAGTGACTTGCGAAGAGATAGGGAAAGAACCGAACAAAACTTATAAAGGAACTTTCAACGTCCGCATCTCCACCGATCTGCACAAAGCTGCAGCAGTGTTTGCAGCAGTTCACAACATTTCTTTAAATGATTTTGTCAAAACTGCCATCGATTATGCACTCTTACATAGAGAAGATGTAAACAAGAAAATTCATGCTAACCGTTAATTCGTCAACTCCCTTAACCTGAACGCACCTTCCAAATCCACCCCTCCTTCCTCCCGGAGGACCCGCACTATCTCCCTGAAAGGCCCACTATTCTCCGCCAGATTGGAAAAATAAACAATACTCCACTCATCCCCCGGCACATGTATCACAAAATTCGCAAACCCACAAGTACTCCCCGAATGAAAAAGGATCAACGGAGACTGCCCCGTTATAAACCAGCCGCCGGCATAATAGCTATCCGCCGCACCGGCAATCGGCATCCGAAGCCGGCGAAGCACAGCCGGCAGCTGCACCAGCCGACCTTGCTGCAAGGCCCGCATCCACCTGGAATAATCCGCTAGTGAAGTATACACCCCACCATCACCTTTCGTCGCGCTGGTAATGCTTTGATCGGAAGGGAAGATCCTGCCTGCACTGTCCCTGGCATACCCCATGGCCCTATGACCGACGAACTGCCCTGCTTCATATACAGTGGAATGATCCATACGCAGGGGCATAAATATCCTGTCCCGCATAAAAGAACCAAAACTTTGATGCGCCACCCTTTCAATGATCAGCGCCAGCAGGCAATATCCTGAATTGCTGTAACGGAACTTTTTCCCCGGCGGGAAATAAGTAGAGTCGTGGAGGGCCAGCAGCCGCAATACATCCGCATCCAACACCTGCCGGGTGGTAGTGTCGGGTATCAGCCATTCATAGTCTATCAACCCGGAGCTGTGCGTCAGCAGATGCCGGATCAACACCGATCGCCCGATACGGGCCGGCAACTCCGGCAACCACCGGCCGAGGGGATCGTCAAAACCCAGCCGTCCTTCCTTTTCCAGGAGAAAGATACCCATGGCTGTGAACTGCTTGGTCACCGAAGCCATACGGAAATTGCTCAGGGAATCCAGCGGCATGCGGTGAGCGCTATCCGCAAATCCGACGCCGTTCCTATAAACAACTTCTCCTCTTTTTTCGATGGACACAACGAAACCGGGGCCATCCGACGCATAGGCACCAAACAGCGAATCCAGCCGAACAGCCAGCCGCCCCTGGGAATAGGCGGCAGAACATACAAAAACCATGAATAACAAAACAAATCTGCGCATAGACTAAAGATAATATAAAAAAAGCCGCAGGTCTGTAACCTACGGCCAAAGGAAACACACATGAGAAAACATTTCCTATTGCCCCTGCTTCACTTTTTCGATATACGCAGGCACCAGTCCGTGCGCTTCTTTGTGGGTGTTGATCACTGCGCTGGAGTCAGGCGCCTGGGAGAGGCATACTACACGACCGCCTTTCTCGTCCACCCAGTAATTGACAAAGTTCACCCCGTACTTGTCCTGCACGGCCAGATCCTTTGCATGGGCGCCTGCTACGTCCTTGGCTGTAACCTTCCCTGCACCCAGCTCATGCACATCCAGGTAGAAATCCTTGCCTTCCTGGATCGCGGCTTCTTTTCCGCCTGTCACCATATAGATGTCATCCGGCAACATGCCATGGGCCTCTCCATGGGTCTTACGGATGGACTGGCTGTCGGCGGCGGAGGAAAGACAATAGACGTCACCCTCTTTTTCGTCCACCCAGTACTTAATGAATTGAACACCATACTTTTTTTCGGTTGCCAGGTCCTTGGCATGGGCGTCGGCAACGGCAGCGGCGGTTACTTTCCCGGGTCCCAGATGGTGTACATCTATATAATAGTGCTTCGTTTGAGCGGATAAGGCGGTGGAGCAAAAAGACACAGCAGCAAGTGCAACAACAACAGATAGAACCTTCATGATTGCTTGATTTAACGATGATTAAAGATGATTGAAATGGTAATTAGAAGACAAAGGAACTTGCTATTTTTCGCTTGAATATGGGGGATTTTACCTATTTTAGCAGTACCTCCACCTCATTTTACAATTAGAAATCATGGAACTGATCGAACGGGCCGGGTTCCTGTCCCTGCTAAAGTCGAAGTTTGATGCCATCGTGGGCGAGGGGCATTGCATGCTTGTCAGCGGAGAAGCAGGCATAGGCAAAACCTCCCTGGTAAGGGCTTTTTGTAAGGAGCAAAAGGACGAGTGCAATATCTACCTGGGGACCTGTGATGCGTTGTTCACACCCAGGCCGCTGGCGCCCTTGTATGACATCGTCTGGCAGATGGGCAGCGATCTCCCGAACAATAGTGAGAACCTGGCCGACAGGGCCGGATTGTTCGCCAGGGTATTGCATGAGCTGGCAGGCCAAAGGAGGCGGACCCTCATCGTTTTTGAAGATGTACACTGGGCGGACGAGGCTACGCTTGATTTTATAAAGTTCCTGGCAAGACGTATCACACGTATTCATTGCCTTTTCGTGCTGACTTACCGTGACGACGAAGTCCAATCCTTCAATCAATTGCGAAATGTGCTGGGGCAGCTGCCGCCAGACTCTTTTACCCGGATGCAGCTTGCTCCCTTGTCCCGGGAGGCAGTGGAAAAAATGGCGGAGCAAAAGGGATACAGGGGGGAGGACGTATACAGCATTTCCGGGGGCAACCCTTTTTATGTCAACGAGATCCTTGCCAGCTACAGTACAGGCGTGCCTGAAAATATTAAAGATTCCATCTTGTCCGTATACAACAGGATGGAAGAAAGGTCAAAACAGGTTTGGCAGGTGCTATCGGTGCTGCCTACGGGCCTGGAGCTCAAATACCTGGTACAGATGGACCCTGCGTATGCTGCGGCCATTGAACCATGCCTGGAAGCAAAGATCCTGCTGCTGCAGGACGGCCTGGTGAGGTTTAAGCATGAACTATACAGAAGGACCATCGAAGTTTCGTTGTCTCCACTGCTGCGGGTGGACCTCAATCGGCGGATACTGGAGCTTTTCCAGGAAAATTTCGAGCAAAACCACGAGACGGAGCGGATCATCCATCATGCAAAGAATGCCAACGAGTATGAGGTGGTAATACGGTATGCACCGATGGCAGCCAGACAGGCTTCCGCTCTGGGCGCACATACAGAAGCATCAAAATTATACTACACCGCTATTGAATATTACCAGGGGTGCGATAAGGACAAGCTGCTGGAGTTTTATGAGCCGTATGCCTACGAATGCTATCTCACCAGCAGGGTGAAAGAAGCCATCGTCTACCAGGGAAAAGCTTTGCGGATCTGGAAGGAGAGGGGGGACATCGAAAAAATGGGGAACTGCATGCGCTTCCTGTCCCGCCTCTGGTGGTTCAGCGGCAACAGGAAACAGGCGGAGAACTATGCTTTCCAGGCGATCGAAGCGCTGGAGGACCAGCCATCTTCCACGGTGAAAGCAATGGCATTCAGCAATATGTCCCAACTGAAAATGATGGCTCACCAGACCGAAGAGTGTTTGGCCTGGGGTGAAAGAGCGATCGCCATCGCAAAGGAATTAGGGGATGAAGAAACCCTGGCCCATGCTTTGAACAACATAGGTACCATGCAGATGAAGACAATGCCATCCAGGCAGCAGGGCATGGAAATGCTGCGGCAAAGCCTGGAGATAGCCCTGAGGAATTCCTTTCACGAGCATGTGGCCCGCGCCTATACCAATCTCGGCAGCGTGAGCGTCGTCCTGAAAGACTATGCGAAGGCCGTAGAAGCGTTGGATGCAGGTATCCAATACTGTGAGGAAAAGGACCTGGGATCATGGATGGCCTACATGCTGGGTACCAAGGCCAGGATGCTCCTGGAAACAGGCCGCTGGGAAGAAGCGTCCCGGATCGCCGGCAACCTGCTGAAGAATGAGAACCAGACCTCCATCGTCAAGATCGGCGCGCTCACCGTTGTGGCCAGGATAAAAATGAGGAGCGGTGACGCCAATGTGCTGCCCCTGCTGCTGGAGGCAAAAGATAAGGCATTCGATACCATGGAGCTGCAAAGGATCATCCCTGCGCTGGGGGCCTTTCTCGAATATGAATGGCTCACCGGCAAGGTCTTCATTGAAAATGAAGCGATCGATCGCACCGTAGAGATGATCGGCCATTCCGGCAACATGTATGAAACGAACGAATTTGCATTCTGGCTCTTAAAGGCGAGAAAGCAGTGTATGGCAGTCTCTCAGCCATTCGAAGGCTATCAGCTCCAGGACCCTGCTATGGCTGCATACGCCGTAGGCATCTGGGGGCAGCTGGGCTGCCCTTATGAACAGGCGCTGGCCCTGTTCGAAGGCTCCGAAGAGGATAAGGGAAAAGCGCTCGCGGCCGTCAGGAAGTTGGGCGCCAACGCAGTATATGAAAAACTGAAGCGGGAAATGAGGACCTCCGGCATCAGGAGCATACCCCGGGGTATCAGGAAGACCACCCAGTCCAACCCGGCGCTGCTGACGGAAAGAGAGCTGGGAGTGCTGCAATTGCTAAAGGAAGGCATGCAGAACAAGGAGATCGCCACGAAACTATTTATCTCGGCTAAAACAGTCGATCATCATATATCAGCTATACTATTCAAACTTGATGTAAGCTCCCGTTTGAAGGCTGTCCAGGAGGCCAAGCACCTGGGGATCCTAAAATAGGGAATGCTTAGGCTTTAAATAGGGGATACCTCTGTCATCGGATCGGAAGGGCGCCCTGAACTTTGTGATAACCATGTATGCCAAACCATTGTTGACCCAAAAGTATATGTATGAAGAAATTTGTTGTCGAGAGGATCCTTCCCGGCGCAGGAAACCTTACCGCTGAAGAGCTACAAGCGATCTCCCAGGCCTCCCTCGAAGCCATCAAGCGATTAGGGAAACCTTACCACTGGATAACTTCCTTTGTTACAGAGGACAAGATCTACTGCATTCATATAGCTGAAAGCGAGGAGGTAGTCCGCGAACATGCCAGGCTGGGGAAATTCCCTGTCAATACGATCTCCGAAGTAAAGACGATCATCGATCCGCTGACGGGCAACCCGTTGTAAGGTATTTACATAATTCTGCTTAATTTTACGCCCCTGACGCTAGATCCCTTAGGTACATGCGCCGGTGTATGAAATAATGCAAAATCTTGATGACGATAGGCTTGTAGACTTGCTGCAGAAGGGCAGCGATGCCGCATTTACAGAGATCTACCATCGATACTGGACCAGGCTTTTTTCAGTCGCAGCCCATAAGCTGAATTATGACCTGAAGCTGGCAGAGGAGCTGACACAGGACATTTTCCTCGATCTCTGGCAAAGGAGGGAAACGCTGGCGCTCCGGAGCAGCTTGTCCCTTTACCTGGCAGCGGCCATGAAGTACAAGGTCATCGATGCCAGATTAAAGAAAAAACGTATAAAAGAATACGCTGATAAGATAGCCGCACAAACCACCGACAGCGATACCTCAACGGAGAAGCAGCTGAGCTTCGAAGAGCTCCGGCACGAACTTACTGCCCTTGTCAGCCATCTGCCTGAAAAATGCCAGCTCGTTTATAAGCTCAGCAGGGAGGCAGGATATTCCCAAAAAGAGATCGCCCGCCATCTCTCCATCTCCGAAAAGACCGTTGAATCCCATCTTTCCCGGGCCATAAAGGCGCTTCGCCTGGGACTGAAAAATTTCCTGACCCATCTTTTTTAACTTTTTTTTATTTCAATGCAGGGATTTATCCCTTCCGTCCGACTATAGGATGAAATAGCCCGTATATGTCATTCATCCCGGATGAGAAAAGACTGAGTGAGCTGGAGGCCAAATGGCTGAACGGCACGATCACTGAGGCGGAAGCCAAAGAATATGCCAACTGGTATAATGAAGGCCAGGATCAGCCTGTCAGGATACCTGAAGAGATGGCCTCTTCGGAAGAAGTGCACGGACAGCGGATGCTGGACAGTATCAACACCCGGCGCAGCATGCTGGAAAGTGTCAGCCGCCGGCGGAGCGGACCATTGCCGGCAACCATCCGGCTTTTCCGGGCGGCTGCAGTTGCCGCGATCCTGATCTTATTGGTGGGAGGCCTGTACCTGTATTCCAAAAGAAATACCCGCCAGACGAAAGACATCGCTCAGGCGCCCGTCCCCCAGCGGCCTCATGACATCGCACCCGGCAGGACCCGGGCAACGCTTACGCTGAGCAATGGCCGGACCATCCTGCTCGATCCGGCATCCAATGGGATTTTGGGGCATGACAGCGGTGTGAACATCTCGAATACGGACAGTGTCCTGACCTATAAGGGCAACAGCGATAGCAGGTCCCTGGCCTACAATACCCTCAGTACGGCAAAGGGGGAGCAATACAGCGTCACCTTGTCCGATGGTACCAAAGTATGGCTGAATGCCGCGTCGATCCTCCGTTTCCCCATCCAGTTCACCGGGGACGACCGGCGGGTGGAAGTCACCGGCGAAGCCTATTTCGAAGTAGCCCGGAATGCCTCGAAGCCATTCTTCATTTCCTCCGGGGACATGCATGTACAGGTGCTGGGCACCAGCTTTAATATCAATGCCTATGCCAACGAGCCGATCGTCAAAACCACCCTGCTGGAGGGCGCGGTGCGGATCAATCATCGTGTCGACCTTTCACCTCATCAGCAATCAAGGATCGAAAAGGACGGCGGCATAAAAGTTCTCAAAGACATCGACGTGGATGAAGTGGTGGCCTGGAAGAATGGCGCTTTCAGCTTTAACAATGCCGATATCACCACCGTTATGCGGCAGCTGGAAAGATGGTATGATATCGAAGTGGTCTATGAAGGCAAGAGGCCGGCCGATGTGTTCTATGGAGGCATCTCACGCTCCTCTACCTTAATGGAAGTATTAAAGATCTTAGAAGCAAGTAAAGTGCGATTCAGGCTGGAAGGGAAAAGGCTGATCGTATTGTCATAGTCGAAAGGATGGCTATTAAAAAACCGAAAGTGGTTACGACACTTCCGGCTATATGTTGGCCGTCCAATAAAAATAAAAATTGCGTTAGAATTTTCATTGTAAACCAAACACCCAAATGTATGCATTCGATTGCTAATTGCAAAGGTTTGCCCTTGCAACCGTGTAGAAAAAGAACTATCAGTCTTAAAGTGCTGCTAATTATGAAGTTGACAGCGTTTTTTATTGTAGCCTGCCTGCATGTCAGCGCCGCCGGAAATGCCCAGAACATTACCCTGTCGGTGAAGAACAAAAGCCTCCAGTCCGTCTTCAAAGAGATCAGGAAACAGAGTGGCTACGAATTCTTTTACAACCAAAGCATTTTATCAAAAGTCGCCCCGATCACGGTGGATGTAAGGAACGTCCCGATCACCGAGGCATTGAATGCCTGTTTTAGGGACCAGCAGATCACCTATGAGATCATTGGGAAGAACATTGTGATAAAAGACCGCGATACGCCTGCCAGGACTACAACATCACCGCCTGCTGCAATGCCTGATCCTCCTGTTCAGGGCAAGGTGTTCATAGGGACCAATACCCCGGCCACCGGGGCCACCGTCGCCATAAGGAAAGAAGGTCGCCTGGTCAAAGGAACGAGCACCGATGAAAATGGGAATTTCAGGATCGATGCTTCTCCGGGTGATGTCCTGTCCATATCTTTTGTCGGCTATGTCACACAGGAAATAAAATTCACCGGCCAGGGCGAGCTGAGGATCACACTTGTGCCCGATGACAAGGAGATCAAGGCCGTTGTTGTCACCGCACTGGGCATCAAGCGGACTTCACAGTCCATCACCTATTCGACCCAGCAGGTGGATGGCAGCGAGCTCTCCAGGGTAAAGAATACCAACCTGGTCAATTCCCTCAGCGGAAAAGTGGCCGGTCTGAATATCTCTTCCAACGGATCGGGCATTGGCGGTTCGGCCAAGGTAATATTGCGTGGTTCCAAATCACTGTTGGGCAATAACCAGGCATTGTACGTAATAGACGGTGTGCCCGTCAACAATGCTGTCACCAATCAGCCGACGACGGCCTATGGAGGCTCCACGGCTTATGATGGCGGCGACCCCGTGTCTACTCTGAACCCCGACGACATCGACAACATATCGGTATTGAAAGGCGCATCTGCTGCTGCGCTCTACGGCAGCCAGGGCGCCAATGGTGTCATCGTCATTACCACCCGGAGCGGCAAGGCGGGAAAGCCGCAGATCAACTTCTCGTCCAGCGCCGCATTTGATAATGCAGCCTACAAGCCGAAATTCCAGAACAGCTACGGGCCCGCCAGTCCTACCTCCCTGCAAAGCTGGGGTAATGACACGGCTTCAGCCGGTGATAACCTGGATAAGTTCTTTCAAACGGGAAATAATTTCACCAATTCCCTCAGCCTGTCAGCGGGCTCCGCTGTCGCGCAGAGCTATTTTTCTTATGCCAATACCACCGGAAGAGGAATAGAACCCGGCAATAAGCTGGCAAGGAATAATTTTAATTTTCGCGAGATAGGCCATTTCCTGAACAACAAGCTGACGGTGGATGTAAATACGAATTACGTCACGCAGACAATCGATAACTCCCCGATGGCGGGATTTTATTTCAATCCCCTGACGGGACTGTACCTGTTTCCCAGGGGAGTCAATATATCTCCTTATAAGACAGGATACGAAAAATTAAACGCGAAAACCTTGTTGCAGCAGCAGCAATGGATCGGCGTTACCGAAAATGCGGACGGTACGCTCAAATTCAACGATGACGTTCAGCAAAATCCCTGGTGGATCGTTAACAGGAACCTTAATACGCTCAACCGCAACAGGATCTTATTGAATGCAAGCGTTAAATACGAGTTCACGCCATGGCTGAATGTCCAGGCCCGGGGCAGCATCGACAGGATAAATGACATCTACGATCAGAAATTGTATGCCAGCACCTCGCAGTATGTCTCGAAGGCCAATGGCAACTATTATTATTCCAATGGTGTCAGCACGCAGAAGTATGGCGACGTCATCGCGAATGTTAATATTCCTGCCATCGGAAAATGGAAGGTCTCCGGACTTGTGGGCACCAGCATCCGGGATACCAAGACTGACGGCCTTTATTACGGTTCATCCGGAAATACCCCGGGAACGGGGCTGTACTTTCCCAATATCTTCAACTTGCAAAATACCATCACCGACCCGGGGACATCCTCTGATATGGCGGCAAATCATACCCAGTTCCAGTCTGTATTCGGGAGTGTAAGCCTTGCCTGGAACGATGCCCTTTACCTTGACCTGACGGGACGTAACGACTGGGCCTCGCCGCTGACCCATACGACAGGAGGCGTTTCGTTCTTCTATCCATCAGTGGGCGCCAATGCTATCTTAAGTCAACTGATCAGCTTCCCCGAAGTGGTGAATTTTGCCAAGGTACGCGCTTCATACGCCGAAGTGGGCAATGCACCACTGGCCTATCAAAGCAATCCTCCTTTATTCACCGTTGGATCAGGCGGCAGCCCCGTGTTCAATAATACGTCTCCCTTCTCTGCCCTCGAGCCCGAAAAGACAAAGTCGCTCGAAATAGGTACGGCATGGCGGTTCTTAGAAGACCGGCTGAGCCTGGATCTTACCTACTACAATACACACACGCATAACCAGACCATCCAGATCCAGCAGGGGCAGGCCAGCTATTATGACAATGGTTATATAAGGGCAGGGAACATTCAAAACCAGGGTATCGAGCTGATGGTAAACTACCAGGTGCTAAGGACCGATAAGTTCCGTTGGAACACCGGTATCAATTATTCCTTCAACAGGAACAAGGTGCTGGAACTGGCGCCGGGTGTAAAGCAGTCGGTGATCAGCGGCGCTTCGGGCGCAAATTATGTATCCCAGGTGAAGGTAGGCGGATCTATCGGGGACATCTATGGGACGGTGTTACAGCGTGATGCTTCAGGTCGGCTGCTGATCAATACGGCCGCGGGCTCGGGCGGCACGGAGATCCATACACCGATACCGACTACCGCGGATACATCGCTCCTGGGCAACCCCAACCCCAGGTGGCAGCTGGGCTGGAACAACAGTTTCACCTATGGCAATTTTGTGCTCTCGGTCCTGGTGGACGGTAAATTTGGCGGAAAGGTCTTATCCGTAACGCAGCAGCTGCTGGACTCCTATGGCGTGTCCGAGGTCACGGGCAATGCCCGCAAAGCAGGTGGCGTTGCAATAAATGGCATCGATCAGAATAACAAAAGCGTCAATACCGTGGATGCGCAAACATGGTACACCACCATCGGCGGCCGCAATGGCGTTTCCAGTGAATATATGTACGATGCCACGGTGGTACGGCTGCGTGAAGCTGCACTGGGCTATAATATCCCTTTCAAAAGTAATGTCTTCAGGAGCCTCAGGGTCAGCCTGACAGGAAGGAACCTGTTCTATTTCAGCAAGAAGGCGCCGTTCGATCCTGAGCTCACCATGTCCACCGGCAATGGCATGACGGGTGTCGACATTTTTATGCCGCCTGCGACCCGCAGCTTTGGGATCAGCCTGAATGCAGGTTTTTAAGTTTTTTATTTTAAATCATCAGCAATGACAACTCTAATAAATCGATATATATCTTTCCGCCTGCTGCCTGTATTTGCAGCGCTTGTGCTACTGGCCACCAGCTGTACCAAAAAATTTGAAGCATACAACACCAGCAACCTGGCCGCCAGTATAGATCTGGCAGCTGCCTACAAACACATTGCCATGGGGGTGTATAATTTTTCGGGCGGGGGCGATCCCAACTCTTATCAGTTGCAGCAAAACCTGAATTCGGATTGCTATTCCGGCTATTTCATGAGCCAGATAAATTTCGCCAGCGGCACCAATAACCTGAACTATGCGCTGGTGCAGGGCTGGAATGGCGAGCCATTTAAAGTAGGTTATCTCGACATCATGCGGTACGTGGCCGTTATAAAGAACATGGGCACGGATAAAAACTATCCCGGCATATGGGCCATTGCCCAGATCATACAGGTGGAAGCCATGAGCCGCCTCACCGACATATATGGTCCCACCCCTTACAGCAAGGCAGGCCCCCTGGCCAACGGCGCTACCGGCACACCTTACGACAGCCAGCAGGCGCTCTATACCAGCTTCTTTGCTGATCTGGACACAGCGACCACCGCATTGAAGACCTTTATTGCCGCCGGAGGCGTGGGGACGTTACCGTTTGATTTCCCTTCCATGGACCTCATCTACGGGGGTGACGCGAGCACCGAACTTCAGAACTGGCTGAATTTTGCTAATTCACTCCGGCTGCGGCTGGCCCTGCGCCTGGTGAAAGTGGACGCCAACACCGCAAAAACACAGGGAGAAAAGGCGCTGGACCCGGCCAATGGAGGTGTGATCACCGCTAATTCCCAGATAACGCGCGTCACCGTCCCCAGTGGGAATTTCAGCAACCCGCTGGCCGCCATCACCATCAACTGGGCCAATATCTGCATTGGCGCTTCCATACAGTGCTATATGACGGGCTACAAGGACCCGCGCATCGGCAAATATTTTGACGTATCCACTGATGCGACCTCTCCCGGGCAATACAAAGGCATCCGCATCGGATCCAATGTCGGCCTCTTCAATTATGCCAATTACTCCACCATCAATTTCAAGGATGGTGCAGCTCCTTCATTCAACTTGCACACCCCACCTGTATTAATGACAGCCGCAGAAGTGTATTTCCTCCGGGCCGAGGCCGCTTTGAGAGGCTGGAGCAATGCAGGCGGAACACCCCAGGCACTGTATGAGCAGGGGATCACTACCTCCTTTGCACAATGGGGGGTTAGTTCTTCTACGTATATCACGGATGCCACCAGCGTCCCGGATGCATACACCGATCCGCTGAATGCAGCGAACAATGCTCCTTCTCCTTCAGCCATCACCATCAAATGGGACGATGCCGCTTCCGATGAGGCAAAGCTGGAGCGGATCATCACGCAAAAATGGATCGCCAATTTTCCGGAAGGCCAGGAAGCATGGAGTGAGTTCCGCCGGACAGGATATCCTAAACTGTTCCCCGTCGTACAGAACAACAGCGGGGGAGCGATCAGCACGACCGTCCAGATCAGGCGGCTGCCTTTTTCGCAGAACGAATACAATACGAACAATGCCGAGGTACAGAAGGCCATTCAATTGTTGAGTGTTCCGGCGGATAATGGGGGCACCAGGTTATGGTGGGATGTGGATAAAGGGAATTTTTAGTACACATGAGGATAGAAGAAGGGGCGTCTCGATCGAGGCGCCCTTTTGTTTACCATTGAATCCTTTAATTACACCATTGTTAGCCCACACAGTCCGCTACCTTCGTCTCATGGAACAAAAACATCCTTTACCCCCCTTCACGCTGGAAACAGCCATACAAAAAGTCCAGCTGGCGGAAGACGCCTGGAACAGCCAGGACCCTCACCGGGTATCCCTCGCATACACCATCGACACAGAATGGCGCAACCGTTCCCAATTCATCAACGGCCGCGAAGAGGTCGTGCGGTTCCTCACAGGCAAATGGCAGACCGAGCTGAGCTATAAGCTCAAAAAAGAATTATGGGCCTTTACGGACAATCGCATTGCCGTGCGATTCGAGTATGAATATCACAACAAAGAAGGACAATGGTTTCGGGCCTATGGCAATGAGAATTGGGAATTTGACGGGCATGGCCTGATGCGGCGGCGATATGCCAGCATCAACGATCTGCCTATCCGGGAAGAGGAACGCAGGTTATAAGACCATGGACCCCGGCTGTCATTTATCCCATACTGAAAACCGTCTTGCCCACCGTACTGCCGGGTGTAGAATAAAAGCTGTTGTGAACGGCCGTCTTAAATGCATCGAGCCCATAGCGCCCGCTGACAGGCATGATAAAGGAAGGGTCGCTGCTGAGGTCGATCACCCGCCGGATCGTCTCCTGCTCTTCGGGCACCGGCGATCTGAAGAAATAGCGATAGATATAGGATTCGATGGAGATCCCCTTCAGGTATATATCACCATTGTGCAGCTGAAATGGCTGATCGCTGAGGCCGCCATACATGATCACTTTGGCGCCAAAGCCGGCGCTATGCACCAGCTCCGTCAGCAGGGGACCGCCCACCGCTTCGATGACGGCGCTGACGCCTTTACCACCTGTTATTTCCCGGATGCGGGAACTTACGGCATCTCCGGTGACGGAGAGATCGATGACGGCTTCGGCGCCCAGGGCACGCAGATCGAGTCCCGCGGGCATTTTCCGTACAATGGAAATGACACGGATACCTTTACGTATTGCCATCTGCGTGGCCATGACAGCGTTGCTGGAATTACCAGCCGTGATCACTATCCAGTCTCCCGGTCTTGCCTTCGACGCTTCCACGAGGTCCCAGCCGGTGATGAGTGTCATTAGCTGACCGGCCTTTTCGCGTGGATAATCCCCGGGCAGCGGCGTCACCCATTCTTCAGGGACTGCAACGTATGCTGCCCAGGTGTTGTAATAATAGATATCCACCAGCGTCCCTATGGCCAGGCTGGCGCCGGGGCCCTTTTCCACGACCACCCCCGCGCCGCTGTTGCCTGCGATCTGCCCCGGCAGGGACGGTTTTTTCGGGTCAGGATAGAGACTTTGGATAAAGAGAAAATCACCGGGATTGATGGGTGCGCTCAACATTTTTACCAGGACCTCCCCGGCTGCAGGGCGGGGCCTGTCCACTTCACGGAGCTGCAATACTTCCGTTGGCAGCGCCGACTTGTCAAATACGATCGCTTGCATAAAAAATATCCTCTAATTGATCTTAAATAAAATTTTACCGCTGCGCCCTCCCTGGCCATTCTCCAGGATCGCTGCCCTGAATTGATCCAGCCCGTACGATCGTACTACGGGTAATTGAAAAGCCGGGTCTCCGATGGCTGCTATCAGACTTTGGGTCATGGCAGCCCGCCCATCCGGGGACAGACCATTTAAATAAGCCCGGACGCCAAAGCCCTTTACGAAAAGGTTCTTGTAGACCAGCTGCGCATTGAAATATTGTCCCGGTTCCTTGCTGATAGAGCCATACAGGACAAACCTCCCAAAAGGAGCAATATGCTCGAAGATCTTTGTACCGATGGCGCCGCCTACGGTATCCAGCGCTACGTTGAAGCCTTTGCCGCCCGTCAGTTCCTGCACGCGCTTACCTAAACCGGCGTCTGCAATATCCAGTACTTCATCCGCGCCTAATCCACGCAACCCATCCGCCTGCGCCAGGTCACGCACCAGCGCGATGATCCGTACGCCTCGTTTATGCGCCAGCTGTATAACGATCTGTGATACTGCAGCATTGGCGCCTGTCAGCAGCATCCATTCTCCTGCCGCAGGCCGGGCGGTGTCCAGCAATCCCCAGGCCGTCGACGGATTGAGACTGAACTGCGCCGCTTTTTCCACGGGGAAGTCTCCGGGCAGCACGGTGAGCTCCGCAGCCGGCACCACTGCATATTCCGCCCAGGCCCGCCGAAAAAAGAAAGCCACCAATGCGCCGGTGGCGATCGTAACGCCTTTGCCAACGCGCGCTACCATACCCGCACCTTCAAAGCCCGCCGTCTCATCGGGAAAGTCGGGCTGGAAGCGATAGGTGCCCCGGATAAAGAAAGTATCTGCCGGGTTGATCGTGCTGGCCAGCATCTTTACCAGCACTTCGCCTTCCGCGGGAACGGGTATCTCTTTCTCCACTACCGTTAATACATCTTCCGGCGCGCCGGTGTTATTGAACACAATTGCTTTCATCATTCCAGTTTTAGAGCACCAAAATTATTTACTTTGTATCTTTATAGCAAGTATGCACCAAATAGTGATCTACGTACCAAAAAGATACTAATGCTGAAAACCAATACAATAAAAAAAGAGAAAATGCAAAACACGGTGATGCGGCCAGAGCAATGCAGCGTCGACTATGCTTTCCAAAGGATCGGGGGGAAGTACAAGGCCCGTATCCTCTGGCACCTGTATGACGGCACAAAAAGATATGGGGAGCTGCGGCGGCATTTGCCCGATATCACCGCTAAAATGCTGACCCAGGCCCTGCGTGAGCTGGAAGCCGATCAACTGATAAAAAGACAGGTGTACCTCGAAGTGCCTCCGAGGGTGGAATACAGCCTGAACGACAGCGGCAGGGCCCTTGTCCCAGCCATCGAGCTGTTGAGCGGCTGGGCGAAAGTGCAGATGGAGAAAAATAATATCCCCGCCATGCCATACAGGCACAGCGCTATTTCTTCTTAGCCGGCGTTGAATAAGGCGGATGTTCCACCGAAGGGGTGGGCTCCTGCTCCAGCAGACGCAGGCATTCCTGCACGGCTTTAGCCAGTTGGGGATCGATGCCTTTTGCGACGGAGACGGCATCCAGCCGTTGTTCGATGTCAGGTGCGATCCCTTCATTTTCGCCTATCCATTTATGTTGTATGGGGTCGAATACGGCATTGTCCGGCGCTGTCATCGCTCCACCATCTACAAACGCGTAATGCACCGAGGACTTGACCAGCCCGCCCCAGGTGCGGGTGCCGATCAGCGGCCCCACCTGCTGATGTCTGAAGGCCCAGGGAAAGAAGTCTCCGCCGGAACCAGCAAGCTCATTGATCAATAGGACTTTTGGCCCGAGAATGCCCGCAGGCAGGCGATAGGCCTTGCCCCCCGGCACTTCATTGGTGATAGCTGCCCGCAGCCGCCGTATCATCAGGTCCACCATGTAGTCGTCCAGCGATCCGCCGCCATTGAACCTTTCATCGATGACGGCGCCTTCCTTATCCTGCTGCGCAAAGAAATAGCGGTTGAAGCTGACAAATCCGCCGCCGCCCGTATTGGGCACCCATACATAGCCCAGCCTGCCGTGAGATAATTCATCCACCTTTCTCCTGTTGTCCTCCACCCAGGCACGCTGGCGCAGCGCATTTTCGTTCTGGGCCGGCTCGACACGGATCGTCCAGGCTCCTTCAGCTGAAGGCTGGTGATTGATCTTCAGGACCGTCTGCTGACCCGCCTTGCCATCCAGCAGCGCATAAGGGTCCTTATCCGCCGTCAGCTCCTCCCCGTCGATGGAGAGGATGAAATCACCTTCCGACACTTTCAGGTCCGGTTGCGCCAGGGGCGCTGCCAGCGTTGGATTCCAGCTTTCGGTGGTATAGATCCTTTTTATCTGCCATCTGCCTTGTTTTTGCACAAGGTCGGCGCCCAGGACGCCTGTACGCAAAGTATCCAGGGCAGGGAAGTCGCCGCCGAAGACAAAGCTATGACCAACGGACAGCTCGCCTCCCAATTGATCGAGCAGGTAGCTAAGGTCACTACGGTGACGTATGAACGGTATTTGCGGCGCATAATAATCCCATACCTCCTGCCAGTCCCTGCCATGATGGGAAGGATCGTAAAAATAATCCCGCTCATAGCGCCATGCTTCCGTAAAGATCTGTTTCCATTCTTCCAGCCTGTCCAGTTCCATGCGTATGTTCAGCGCCACTGCGCCTTCTGCCGGGCTGGGAGGCTTGGCGGTGGAGACGACCTTCCAGCTGCCGCCCATACGCAGCAATATCTTTTCCCCGTTGGCAGACACGGCCGCTGCAGAGACACCTTTTGCAAATTCATCCAGCTTCTTACTTTCCATGGTGAACTTGCTCAGGGTCTGGCCCGATCCGATGAATACGGAACCCTTCGGTCCGCTGATCATCCGGTCATAGTTGTCAACAGGAATGGGCAAGGCCACGATCCTCCTGTCGAGGTTCTCAAAGTCTATCAAGACTGTCTTCGCATCGGCGGAGTCTTTCTTTTTGACAGTGGCAGCGGTCGTATCTTTTTTCACATCGGCCTTTTTGGTAGTGTCAGGCTCTTCATCGCTTTTCAGGGGAAAAGGCGCAGGGTCTTTTGCACGCAGCACGGCAACATAGGCCCCAAAAGAAGGTTTGGCCTGTATGGCGCTGGTATTGGCCCATCCGGACCCCAATGCAAGGTCCGTGCTGGCAAGGAAATACAGGTGTCGTCCGCCCCTGTCCCACACGGGTTCTGTCGCATCCGCCATGGGATCGCTGAGCGCAGTAGCTTTTCCGGTAGCCAGCGACCATACGGTGATCCGCCGGAAATTATTGGGCGCCGTTTTGGAATAGGCCAGCCATTTGGAGTCGGGCGACCAGCTGACATTCATGTTACCTCTTTCAATGTTGCTGCCGCCCACGTCGGCAGTGCTTATCTTGCCACTGGCCAGCTCTACGATCTGTATCCGCACGGTATTGTCGACAAAAGCAATGTATTTGCCATCCGGTGACCATGCAGGCTCCCAGGCCATCTTCGAGTCACCAATGGAGATCCTGCGTGGAGCTTCTTTCCCTTCCTGGTCTGTGAGATACAATGCATAGGCGCCGTCCTTGTCGGAGAACCAGGCTATCTGCCGCCCGTCGGGGGACCACAAGGGTTGCCGGTCGGCCACATCGGAGCTATGCGTAAGATTTCGGGCATTACCGTTCTCCACCGGTACTGTAAAGACCTCGCCCCGGGCTTCCAGCACGATCCTTTTGCCGGTGGGGGAGAGGGACACATTGGTGGCACGGGTGGTGACATTTTCCCAGTGCGGCTCCGCCCAGGGAAAGTCTCCATGCACAGTGATCTCGATCTGTTTGCTCTTCCCCGTGACAGGGTCCAGCAGGTAGAGGTAACCTCCCTGCTCAAACGCCAGCTCCTTACCATTGCCTGTGAGCCATTTGATATCTCCCTTTGTAAACCGGGTCACCTGTTTCAGGGCTGCGTTACCTGTGCTATAGGACCAGACATTCATGATGAAATCCCTGTCGGAAAGGAAATAGATATTGTCGTTCATCCATATGGGATGAAGGTCCATGGTTCGGTCATTCGGCAGGGCCTGTTCCGCCAGGGAACCCAGGTCCATGATCTGCAGCGGCGTATTTTGTCCACCGTGGTAGTGCCTCCATTCGCTGTCCCACCTGCCGACACGATCCAGCACGATCTTTTTCCCATCAGGAGAGAAAGATGCATCAAAGCCCCAGGGGGCGGATAATAAGGTGGAAGGACCGCCGGTCACCGGGACAGACCAGAGCCGGGCATAGCCCACGGGGGCCGTTTCGCGCGATGAGGTATATATAATGTTCTTCCCATCCGGCGTCCATCCGCGGACGCTCGCTCCGGCCGGATACCAGGTCAGCCGGGTAGGTATCCCTCCTTCCGTAGGGACGATATACACTTCCGCCACCCCGGAGCGATTGGAGCTAAACGCGATCCATCGATTGTCAGGAGAGAAATGCGGATCGCTTTCCACAGCCGCTGTACTTGTGATGCGCCTTGCTTCGCCGCCATTCTTGTCCACGACCCAGATATCACCGCCATATACGAACGCAAGATGTGCACTACCCAGGCTCGGCTGGCGCAGGAGCCTTGTACCCTGTGCCCTGGCGCCGGCGGTGGCCAGCAGGCATGCAATGAGAACGAATGAACGCACGAAGATTTTGACGGACATAGATGGGGATTTTTAGTTAATGCAGGAGCGTTAAATATATAGATTATTGATCAATGTGAAACACCCATTGTATCGTATGCGGACAGCCTGCGCTGTGAATGTTGGGATAGTGCTTTGTCGGACAGTAGGTTATAAAACCGGCATTTTATTGGCTACAATGATCGCATGCTAAAGACATACCTGAAGACCGCCTGGCGGAACATCGCCCGTACACCCGGCTACAGCACCCTGAATATCCTTGGCCTCTCCATCGGCATGGGCGTGGCGCTCCTCATCGGGTTGTGGGTATATGACCAGTATTCCTATGACAGGTTCCTCCCGGACAGTGGGCGATTATATCGTGTCCAGCGTAACTTCGACAGCAACGGGGATACGCTGACCTTCCAAACTACTTCCCTGAAGCTGGCGGAAGTCCTTCGGACACAGGTCCCGGAGATCGAATATGTAGCTGAGAGCGATTGGATGGGATCCCATGGTCTAATGGTAGGGAACAAGAAAATTTTCCAGGCGGGAGGACAGGTTGGCGGTGATTTTTTAAAGATGTTCCAATTTCCCCTGTTGAAAGGGAATGCAGCCAGCGTGATGGCGGATGCCTATTCTATCGTGCTCACGCAATCCACGGCTACGGCGCTTTTCGGCAAGGATGATCCCATGGGCAAAATGGTCCGCTATGACAATAGTCATGATCTGAAGGTCACGGGTATATTGAAAGACCTGCCGGCCAACTCATCCTTTTCATTCAATTTTCTCGTGCCGTTCAGCTACCTGGACCAGACACATCCCGACATAAAGCGCTCCAGGACGGGCAGCTATGGCAACAATGGCTACCAGATCTTTGTCATGTTGAGGCCGGGCGCGGAGTACGGCAAGGTATATTCGAAAATACGCAATATCGAACATACGGAGAAGGACAACAGGAATGCCATGGGCTCATACGTCATGCTGCAGCCCCTGCCCCGTTGGCACCTGTATTCCAACTATAAGAATGGCGAGGACAAGGCCGGCTTCCTGGAATATGTGCGCATGTTCAGCATCATCGGGATTTTGGTGCTGCTGATCGCCTGCATCAATTTTATCAACCTGACCACCGCCCGGAGTGAAAGGAGGGCAAGGGAAGTAGGAGTACGGAAAGCCATCGGCTCCCAACGGATAGACCTGATCATGCAGTTCCTCACGGAATCATTTTGTCTGACGCTTATATCCTTTATCTTTTCACTGATCCTGGTACAGCTGGCATTGTCACCGTTCAATACGTTGACGGGAAACAAGGTCACCATGCCTTATGGCAATATCGTTTTCTGGATAGCAGCCTTGATCTTTGTTGTCATTACGGCTTTGATCGCCGGCAGCAGGCCCGCCTTTTACCTTTCTTCTTTCCAGCCCGTGAAAGTGCTGAAAGGCAACATGCAGATCGGTAAGGCGGCTTCCCTGCCCAGAAAGATCCTGGTAGTGCTGCAGTTCACCTGTTCTGTCGCCTTCATCATCAGCACGATCATCGTTTACAGGCAGATCCAATATGCGAAGGACAGACCCAGCGGCTATGAGCTGAACAGGCTGGTGCAGACGGAGACGAGTCCGGACCTTCACAAAAATTTCACCGCGCTTAAAAATGAGCTCCTGCAAACAGGCGTAGCAGAAAGCGTCACTTCCGCCAGCAGCCCCGCCACGAATATATATTGGCATATGGACATCGATAACTGGCCGGGCAAACATCCGGGCGAGACAGTGGAAATGGGGGTGATCCAGGCTTGCGGGGATTATTTTAAGACAATGGGCATGACGATGAAGGAAGGCCGGGTGTTGGAAGTGAATGACACTACTAATGTCATATTCAATGAGGCTGCCGTCAGCCGGCTTCGACTTAAAGATCCGGTGGGCCAGGTGGTCACCATTGATAGCAAGCCATTCAGGGTGATAGGGGTCGTGAAAGATGCGCTGATGCTATCTCCTTTTGCGGGAGCTGATCCGACCATGTTCGCATTTAGCCCGGAGGAACAGGGCAACATATTATATCGCCTTTCCGCTCGTATGGGCACGCAGGAAGCAATATCACGGGCGACGGCCATCTTTAATAAATATAACCCCGCCTTCCCATACAAATATTCTTTTGCAGATGAGCGCTATGCGGAAAAATTCAAGCTGGAAGTGCTCATCGGAAAGCTGGCCGGGTTGTTCGCAGGCCTCGCCATCTTCATCTCCTGCCTTGGTCTCTTCGGCCTGGCTGCTTATGTCGCGGAAAGAAGGACAAAGGAAATAGGCATCCGGAAAGTTTTGGGTGCTTCCGTCGCACAGGTGTGGCTGTTGCTTTCGAAGGATTTTCTCCTGCTGGTGGTCATCAGCTGCGTCATTGCATCGCCGCTTGCATTCTATTTCCTGCATGGCTGGCTGGCAAAATATGACTATCGGATCAGCATCGGCGCAGGTGTCTTTATCATGTCCGCGGTAATGGCCGTAGTGCTGACCATTGTCACCATTAGTTTCCAGGCCATCAGGGCAGCGACGGAGAACCCGGTGAAGAAGCTAAGGGCGGAGTGACTGATACTTTGTATCTTTAGCGGCAAGCATCCGCATGACAGGTACTACTCCACCTACAAAAGCATCCACCGAGATCCTGGCCGGCATCTCCACTTTCCTGGCCGCCAGCTATATCATCGTCGTAAACCCCTCGATCCTCAGCCAGACAGGGATGCCTTTTGCTGCCGTGCTCACCGCCACGGTGCTGGTGTCCTGTTTCAGCAGCCTGATGATGGGACTATACGCCCGCAACCCCATCCTGGTGGCGCCGGGCATGGGGCTGAACGCCTTCTTTACTTTCTCGGCCGTCATCGGCATGAAAGTTCCCTGGCCCGTTGCACTCGGCGCCGTCTTTTGGTCCGGCATTATTTTCCTGCTCTTATCGGTCTTCAATATACGCACTTACATCGTTCGTGCCATTCCCCGGCCATTGCGTTATGCCATTGCCGCCGGCATCGGCCTTTTTATCACGCTTATCGGGCTGGTGAACGCGCATTTCATTGTCGCCAATCCAGCCACCATCGTAGGGATAGGGCGGCTGACGCCGGCCTTGCTGACATTTCTGGCGGGTCTGCTGATCACGGCAGGGTTGGTCATGAAGAAGGTGAAAGGCGGGATCCTGCTGGGCATTCTCATCACGACCCTGCTGGCTTTCCCCCTGGGGCGCTGGTGGGGGACAGAGACGCTGGTCAATGGACAGGGGATCCTGGCCGCGCCGGACTTCAGCCTCCTGTTCAGGCTGGACCTGGTGCATTCTTTGAAATGGTCCGTAGCACCTGTGATCTTCGCCTTTGTGTTCACGGATATGTTCGACAGCCTTTCCACCTTTGTGGGGCTGGCGGAAGCCGCCGACCTGCTGGATGCATCCGGCGAGCCCAGGAATATACAGCGCTCCCTGATCACGGATGCGGTGGCCACCACGCTCGCAGGACTCGTGGGCTCCAGCCCGGGCACAGCGTATATCGAGTCGGCGGTAGGCATCGAGTCGGGAGGAAGGCGGGGGCTGACGGCAGTGACAGCCGGGCTGTTATTCCTGCCCTTTTTATTCCTGGCGCCCCTGCTGTCGACGGTGCCTGCCATCGCAACGGCGCCGGCCCTGGTGCTGGTGGGAGTATTCATGATCCGTCCCGTAATAAAGATCCGGTGGCTGCAGCTGGATGAGGCTATCCCAGCTTTCCTGGCCATGGTGCTGATACCTTTTACCTATTCAATTACCCAGGGCATCACCTGGGGCTTCCTTAGCTGGACCATTATGCAGGCGCTGGCCGGTAAAGGGCGAACGATCAGCCCCGCATTGTGGGTGATAGATATTTTTTGTGTATTGGCGTTAATCTTATAATATATGAAGGCTTTCTGCTTATTGTTGGTGACTTTTATTTTCATCGGTACGGCGTACACGCAGGTGACGGGCATCCTGGGCGCATTCGGCGACGAGACCACTTTATTGCTGACCCAGGTACAGCAGAAGAAGGACATCGTCATACAACAGATCCATTTTACACAAGGAGTGCTGCGTGGACGTCCGGTAGTCGTGGCCCTCTCCGGCGTCGGCAAAGTGAACGCCGCCATCACTACCACCCTGATGCTGGAACATTTTCACCCTTCGGAAGTTATTTTCACGGGGATAGCGGGCGCGGTGGACCCGGCTTTGTCGCCCGGCGACCTTGTCATCGGTACGGAGGTCGGCTACCATGATTACGGCGCTGTGCTGCCGGACAGCCTGGAACACTGGCGCACGCGGAACCCGGCCACGAATGAGCAAAACCCCTTGTATTTCCCCTGTGATACGCGATTGGTGCAGCTGGCGCTGACGGCCGCAAAGACGACGCAGCTGGAAAGGACGGGCGGAGAGAAGGACACGGTGATGCCGAGGATCGTCAAAGGCCGTATTGTCACAGGCGATCAGTTCATCTCGTCCCAGGCTGCCACGGCGGCGCTATACAGACAGTTGCAGGCTGCTGCCACAGAGATGGAAGGGGCCGCAGTGGCGCAGGCATGCCGGCAGCAGCAGGTCCCGTTCGTAGTCATCCGCAGCATGAGCGATAAGGCGGGTAACAATGCCCATCTGGACATGGAATCCTTCTATCACATAGCCGCACGCAATTCCGCCCATTTAGTGATGAACATGGTGGAGATGCTGGCCCATCCTAATGCTTCATCAGCTTCACCGTCCGGGCATTCCCTTTCACGTCCATGATCTGCAACAGGTAGATACCTTCCGGCAAAGAGCTCATGCTGAACAGTATATTGCCATCACCTGCCGGCAGCAGGACACGCAACCTTTGTCCTACGGCGTTGTACAGCGTCACCCACCGGATATTCCTGCCGCCATTGATCTGCACCATGTCAGTCACGGGATTCGGTGTTACGGTTACAGCTGGCTGCTCATCTGACAGCCCAATGGAATTATCATAAAGAAGGGTATGGGCCGCAGCGGATCCCCCGGACACATATTCCAATGCGCCGATGTCACTGGCGGAGCCCTGCGGCCGCGTGACGTAATAATAGTCATAGGACACAGTGGGAGAGACGCCATCCGATGCGTCGATCAATGGACTGCCGGACAGCAATTGCCAGTTTGCCGTATCCAGACCTGCTGCCGCCGCTGTCTGGTACACCCTGTTGTTACCCGTGTCGCAAACCTTTGGACCCGCGGGGAAGGAGATGACATAGCCGCCTCTGCCTGCCGGATCATAGGACCTGTCGATCTCCGGTGCTACGATGACATTGTGCCGGACGGTGGAACTGTCCGAGTAGAGGTCCACCACCATCCCGTAATAGTCACCGTTGTAGGACGACCGGTGTGTACTGTAAACGGTGTTATGATAGATCTCGCTCTTACAGGTAGAGATATATCCCATTCCATGATCTATGTCACCTACACCATTATTGGGTGACATCTCCACCATGCTATAGGACAGCTTATGGTGCGAGATATTATTATAGATCCTGTATTTCGCGCTGGTACCACTGTATCCTGGCAGTCCGTTGAATTGGAGAGGCACCAGCCTGAGATCGTTGGCAAAGCTGTTGGAAAAAATGTTGTTGCTGAGATCTCCCCAGCCATGCAGAACGACAAAGCCCGTATGGGTGCCTTTAAATGACCCGTTGTCGGCGAGGATGCTGTCGCATTTATTGTTGATGAACCTCACGTTGAAGGCCTTCATTACCACGGCGGCAGGGGCTATATTGCCCGTATTGGTCATGTTCTTAAAAGTATTGCCGACAATGCTGATATCGAGCAGCAGGTTCCAGGTGCTGTCGGCATTGTTCTGGATAAAAGTCCCATTGGTGGCGCCATCGAAGATATTGTTATACCAGCCGATGCCGTAAATGGTGGTCTTCTTTGTACCGTCGAAATAGAGCCTGGCCCATTTATCGCCCAGGGTGAACATATAGTTATTGTTAAGGTTCCGGAAGGTTCCGTTCCAGAAGGAGATGTCATGGCAATAGTTTTCTATTTGCGCAAAAATGCCGGCATAAGTATTCACGTTGACGCCCAGCACCTTTACGAATGACACGCTGTCCCAGGTTCCCGTGACCCATCCCGCGCCGGTGGTGAACACGCTGCCTGGCAGGAATTTAAATACAATGGTATCCGTGGATGACCCGTTGATATGATCGACGCTCAGGTAGTCCCAGGTACAGTTGCCGGAGAATACCAGGGTATCGCCCGGCTGGAGGTTGATGCCAGCCGCCGACAGGCTGCCGGGGTTGATCGTCAGGCTGGTGCCGCATCCGGGCCAGTTATAAGAAGCGTGAGTGGGGGGCGGTGGTGGCGTAGTCCCTCTGTTCTTGCTGAGGAACCATTCGTACAGGTTTGGATTGGCGGTGAAATAAGCTACAGCAGGTCCTCCCCCGGAAAAGGAGCTGGAGCTGTCTACGCTCCGGGTGATATGCCCTGTATCGTAGGCATTGATCCAGGCGCCGTCATGGCCGCCTGAAGTGTAGTAGGTCGTCCTCAGCCGGGGACTGTCCGAAGGACAGTTGTAAGCTTCTATCAACATCCCGTGCTGGGTGGCGCCTACATTTACAGTGCCGTCATCCTTGCAGTGGAAAGCCCATACGGGCAAATGGGATGTCCCGATGGTAGAACAGTATTTGGAGTCGTTCATTTCCTGGAGGCCGGCTACGGGTGCCGCCGCCGCGATCCGCTGATCCCAGGACAGGCTGTCGGTAATAAAATTCCACGTGCCTCCGCCGCCCAGGCTCAATCCTGTGAGGTAAATGCGGTTCGTATCCACATTCAGGTTGGCCTTTGCATAGGCGATCATGTTCTTCACCGGAGTGACATCCCAGGAGCCATTGGCGCCAGTGTATTTTTTGGGGGATAGTACATAAAAGGTGGACGTAACACTGCCTGCGGTAAATCGCATAGAAGCGCCGTGGGCGCAGTAATAGGGGATGCTCCCGCTGACAGAGGCAATGACGGAAGGGTCAGTGCCCGCCACTTCGCCGGCGCCGTGTAAAAAAATGATCAATGGATGTTTGGCGGAACTGGCGGAATCCGCCGGCTTGAAAAGCAGGAAGTCTGTTGTTCCCGATCCATACACATTTGTCATGGTGCGGGCATACTGATTGCCAGGTGCTTGCGAGAGGCAGTACAATGGCAGTAAGAATAAGATGAGGTGTAATGATCTTTTCATGGTAGGTTTTATACCATGTAATTTATGTTAATCAGGAACGTCTGTGAAGCCCGGTTTACAATCGCCGTTGTTGTCCGGCTAAGTGAGCCAATTGCCTGATAACTGCAGCTTACCCGCCGTTGGGCAGGAACTTTTCCATAAATTCAGCCTTCCTCCGCTGGGACACCTGAAGCTTCACACCATCCGTGAGGACAACAGACCCTCCTTTGCCCTTTACGTATTGTTTCACCCAGCGCATATTGATCATAACACTGTGGTGGATGCGGAAAAAATTATTTTGATTCAGCTGATCTTCAAACATGCCAAGGTTGCGGGAGGATATGATCTTTGACTTATCGGCAAGATAAAAAGTCGTGTACATACCGTCCGACTTGCACCAAAGGATGTCATTCAGGCTGATGAAATCAAAGCCGGAAGCCATCGGGATGGCTATTTTTTCCTGCCCCGCCTGTAGGACCAGTTTTTTTAACAGGGATTCCACCATATTGTATTGCACCTTTTCAGACAGCCTTTTACGGAGCCTTTCTATCGACGCCTCAAATTCGACAACGCCGATGGGTTTGAGGAGATAGTCGATGGCGGCATGCTTGATGGCTTCCAGGGCATAGCTGTCATAGGCCGTAACAAAGATCAGCTCGAAATTGTGGGAGGATAGCTTGTGCAGCACGTCGAAACCCGTGCCGTCGGCAATACGGATGTCGAGAAAAACAACTTGCGGCTGAACGGCTTCTATCAGCCGGGCAGCATTGTCCACGTGGCTGGCCGTGCCGCATATAGTACACTCTGAGGCATATTCTTTGATCAGCTGCTGGAGCACATGGGCACATTTCTCTTCATCTTCGATGATAACGGTATTGATCGACATGGTCGGTTGCTTATATAGGAAAAAATAATTGTATCAGGGTCCCGTTGCCAGGATATCCGGACTTGCGTTTGTCGGTTATTAAGATATGAATCTTTTCTTTTTGTAATGCATTTAAGGTGTTTATTCTTTTTTCAGTAATGCTTTTCCCCATGGATTGATGACCTTCCTCTGTTGATATACCTTGCCCGGATGCGTTTATTCCCGGGCCATTATCTTCGATGGTGCAGCAGATGGAGTTGTCTACTTTTCTAAACCCGACGAATAATATTCCTTTGACCCCTTTCAGCGGGCTGATACCGTGTTTGACTGCATTTTCCACGTAGGGCTGAACGATCATGGAAGGGATCATGAGATCGCCGGGCTCCAGTTCCGGGGAAAGCTCGATCGTGTAGTCCATTCTTTCGCCCAGCCGTAATTTTTCCAGGTCAAGATAAAGTTCCAGTTGCCGGGTCTCTTCGCGTAGGGTTATCATTGAGTTAGCGCTGCTCTGCAGCGTCTTGCGGATCAGGGTGGAGAACTTATGCAGGTAGGCGCTTGCGCTCCTGGCATCTGCATGCATGATATGATATTGAATGGATGTCAGGCAGTTGAAGATGAAATGAGGGTTCATCTGCGCACGCAGGGCCATCATTTCGAGGTCCTGCATCCTTTTATTCAGCTGGTAGTCCTTTTCTCTTTTCTGACGCCTGTAACGATGGAAGATATAGACGCCGGCGCCTGCTGCGAGTGCCATGAAAAGGTAGGAAGATAAAATGAACCAGGTGGCCAGCCAGAAGGGTGGGGGATGCATGATGAAGATCGTCCTGGAATGTTCGCTTGTTTTTCCCCACCTGTCGACGGCCCTTACTTCCAACGCATAATTTCCGAATGGCAGGCTGGGAAATTCAATGCTGTTATTGGTGATCCGGTTCCAGTTACTGTCCGGGCCTTTCAGCCTGTATTCATAGGATATCTCTTTCCCGCTGCGGAAGGAGATGCCGGCCAGCTCGATCAGCAGCCTCGTTTTTTGCGGCCCCAGGGATATGGTATCTTTTAGGGCCAATGCCGAGTCGCCTGCTACGATACGGGTAATATTGATAAGGGGCCGCCAGACGGAATGGCTGACGTAATCCTTTGAAAAGAATGAGATGCCTCTTGCAGTAGCTGCCCAGATATATTTGCCTGCGGCAACGGTCTGGTTCACGTCACTGGCTGTAAGGCCATCCTCTTCAGTGATGTTCGACAGTGTACTTGCCAGCCGTCCGTGGTACCAGCGGTAATCGATCCTGCAGATGCCTTTGTCAGTCGATACCCAGCAGGTGCTGTCGTTGAAAGAAATGTGCTTGCAAAGGTTGCTGGGCAGACCTTGTTCCCGGGTGAGCTGCAAGGTCCTGCCGTCTTTCAGGATCACGACGCCCTGCCCGGTGGAGACCCAGAGGGAAGAGTCAGGGGCTATATCGATATGATTGATGACGCCGGCCAGCGCAGGGTTATTTTCACCCAGGTTGGTAATGGAATCCCCCCTGGTAAGATACAAGCCCCGCAGGCTGCCCCAATAATAATAGCGCTCATTCCATCCTGTGATGCAGGTGGCGCGAATTCCCTGTATTGAGCCTGTCCACCGTCCGCCCGTTTTCAGTACAATTATCCCGGTGGCGGTGGCAAGCGTGATAATACTGTCGGACGACGTATATAATTCTTTGATGGCCGCCTCCTGAAGCAAGGCCTTACTGTCTCCTCCGGCCCCGATCCGGTACAGTCCTGCATCCGTGGCCGCCAGCATCCCATGGGGGCCGAAAGAACTAATATCCAGGATACGATTGTTCTTATTCAGGGTAGCCCATGTCGCCAGCACGCTGGTGTTGAGCCGCGCATTGTCAATGATCATGATATTGCCGTCGGAAAAGCCCGCCGCTATCCGCTCCCCGTCCAGGGCATGGATGCACCTGACGCTTTTAATGGCCAGTTCGGGATATCCGGACGCCGGATGAAAAGAAAGATTGGGTAAATAATAGACCCCATCGCTATGGGTCGTGATCCAATAGCCGCCTTCCCTGTCCTTCATGATAGAGGTGCAGAAACTTTGACGGAAATAATTAAGGACAACCATCCGCCGGCCGGGGGAAAATTTGATGCATTGCAACCCCTGGCTCCGGCTGCAGATCCACAGCGTCGAGTCATTTTCACTGAACAGACGGTTGAAATCGTCCTTCTTGTGTTGTGTCAACCCCAGGTCTTTCAGGGGCAGCATTGCATGGATGCTATGCATGTCAGCAAAATAAAGGGAATCCTGCGTTACAAATAACACCCCCTTCTCATCGCTGGAAAGACTGGCGTATTGCGGCCAGCTGAAAGCAAGCCATGAACGGATTATTTTTGACCTAAAGTTGTGATGTGCTTCACCCGCCCTGTTCTTTAGTGTCACTGTCTCGATCGAGTCGTTTACAATTGTAAAAAAGACATCCATATCCCTGCCGGATGCCCGCAGGCAAGGTAAGTCGTTGCCAGCAGGTGTCGGACGCGTATGATGAGTGAAGCGCCATTCACCGGGCTTGTTGGCAGACTGGTAATACCCGCATAAGCGGGCCTTCCAGTCGACCTTTACCATTACGAGGGAATCTGTCAGCGCGTCCTCGCAGACAGTTCTGACTCCCAGGAGGCTGTCAAATCTGATGATGGAATTATTGTAAAAGACGGAGGGTGTTCCCAGCAGCGATATGAACCAGACGTTATTGTGCCTGTCGAGGTACAGTTTCACAATGTCATTGTCGGGCAGCCCATCCTCTTTCGTAAAATTCCTGAACGTCCTGCCGTCGAACCTGCTTACGCCCTGGTTCGTGGCGAACCAGATAAACCCGTTCCTGTCCTGCAGGCTGTGATAAACGATAGAGCCCGGCAGCCCGTCCTTTACTGTGAATTGCCGGTAGGACAGTTCCTGGCAGCAGCAGGTGAGGCCGGCGAGTATGATCGTAAGAAGCAGTGAGCTTCGTAATGCAGCCATAGTCAGATACTTGAAATAGGAAAAAATAGTTGTACCAGGGTTCCGCTGGCAGGATATCCGGACGAACGTTTGTCGGTGATCAAAATATGGATCTTTTCTTTTTGTAGCGTATTTAAAGTATGGATCCTTTTTTCCGTAATGCTCCTTCCCATGGATTGGTGACCTTCCTCCGCGTACGCTTTATTCCCGGCTGCGGCCATGCCGGGGCCATTGTCTTCGATGGTGCAGCAAACGCAGTTGTCGACCTTTGTAAACCCGACGAGCAGGAACCCTTTGATGCCTTGCAGGGGACTGATACCGTGCTTGACCGCATTTTCCACATAAGGCTGAACGATCATGGGGGGGATCAGCTGTTGGCCGGGGTCGAGTTCAGGGGAGAGGTCGATGCGGTATTCCATCCTGTCGCCCAGGCGCAACTTTTCCAGGTCGAGGTACAGCTGCAAGAGTTTGATCTCATCCCGTAGCAGGATCATGGTAGCCGTGCTGTTCTGGAGGGTTTGCCTGATGAGAGTGGAGAATTTATGGAGGTAGGCGCTGGCGTTCTTTACGTCCGCGTTCATGATGTGATATTGAATGGAGGACAGGCAGTTGAAGATGAAATGAGGGTTCATCTGCGCACGGAGGGCCATCATTTCCAGGTCCTGTATTCTTTTATTCAGCTGATCATCTTTTTCTCTTTTCCGGCGCCTGTAGCGATGGAAGATATAGACGCCGGCGCCTGTCGCGACTGCCATGAGAAGGTAGGAAGATAAAATGAACCAGGTAGCCTGCCAGAAGGGAGGCGGATGCATAATGAATATCGTTCTGGACCGTTCGCTTCTTTTTCCCCATCTGTCGATGGCTCTTACTTCCAGCGCATATTTTCCGAATGGCAGGGTGGGGAATTCAATGCTGTTATTGGTAATATGGTTCCAGTTGCTGTCCGGGCCTTTCAGCCGGTATTCATAGGATATCTCCTTCCCGCTGCGGAAAGAAATGCCGGACAGTTCGATCAGCAGCCTCGTTTTCTGCGGTCCCAGCGATAGAGTGTCATGCAGGGCTAACGCAGCGTCGCCTGCTACGATACGGGTAATATTGATCAGTGGCGGCGAGGGGGGATGGCTGACGTAGTCCTTTGAAAAGAAGGAAATGCCCCTTGCCGTAGCTGCCCAGATATATTTGCCTCCGGCAATGGTCTGGTTCACATCGCTGGCCGTGAGGCCGTCCTCTTCGGTGATGTTTGACGGCGAATACGCCAGTTGTCCGTGATCCCAGCGGTAATCGATCCTGCAAATACCTTTATCTGTGGAAACCCAGCAGGTGCTGTCGCTGAAAGAAATGTGCTTGCAAAGGTTGCTGGGGAGCCCTTGTTCCCGGGTAAGCTGGGTAGGCTTGCCGTCTTTCAGGATCACGATGCCTTGTCCGGTAGAGACCCAGAGAGAAGAGTCAGGGGCTATATCGATATGGTTGATGACGCCGCCAAGGGCAGGGGTCTTTACACCCAGGTTGGTGGCGGAATCCCCCCTGGTAAGATACAAACCATGCAGGGTGCCCCAATAATAATGATCATGGCTGAATCCCACAATGCAGGTGGCGCGCTTTTTTAGCATTGCCATTTTTTGCCGCCCGTCGGCTGCCAATTCAATTAAACCGTTGGAGGTGGCAGCAACAATGATACTGTCGGAGGGCGTATAAATTTCTTTTATTGCTACCGCAGGGATAATGAGCTTACTTTCTCCTTCCGGAGAGATCCTGAATATCCCTCCGTCCGTGCCCGCCAGCATGGCATCGGGACCGAAGGGCCCAATGGCCATGATCCTGTTATTCTTATTCTGGGCGCCCCACGGGGTGAGCACGCGGGCGCTGAGCTGTTTATTGTCGATGATCATGATATTGCCGTCGGAAAAACCCGCCGCTATCCGCTGCCCGTCCAGGGAACGGATGCACCGGACGCTTTTAATGGACAGATCGGAAAATCCGGACACAGGATGGAAAGAAAGATTGGGCAGATAGTAGACCCCGTCACTATGGGTGGTGATCCAATAGCCGCCTTCCCTGTCTTTCATGATAGAGGTGCAAAAGCTTTTGCGAAAATAATTAAGGATATCCATCCGCCCGCCGGGGAAAAATTTGATGCATTGCAATCCCTGGCTCCTGCTGCAGACCCATAGTGTCGAGTCATTTTCACTGAACAGGCAGTTGAAATCGTCCGTTTTGGATTGCGTCAATCCCAGGTCCTTCAGGGGCAGCATTGTACGGATACGATGCATGTCCGCATAATAAAGCGAATCGTTCGTTACGAAGAACACGCCCTTCCCGTCGCTGGTGAGAATGGCGTATTGCTGCAAGGCGAAAGCGAGCCACGAACGTGACAGGTCCGCGTTAAATCTATAATGAGTAACCGCATCCTGGTTCTTGATCGTCATCACCTGGATCGATTTGTTTACAGTGGTAAAAAAGACATTCATACCTTTCGCGGATGTCCGCAGGCAAGGGAAACCATTATCTCCGGGGACAGAATGCGTATGGTGGGTGAAGGCCCATTTGCCAGGCTTGTTGACAGACTGGTAAAACCCGCATTGGCCGGTGTCCCAGTCGACCTTTGCCATTACGAGGGAATCTGTCAGCACATCCTCGCAAATAGATATGACCCCCACGCAGCTGTCAAATCTGATGATGGAATTATTGTAGAAGACGGATGGTGTTCCCATCAGCGATACGAACCAGAGGTTACCGTGCTTGTCCAGGTACAGCTTCAGAATATCATTGTCCGGCAGCCCATCCTCCTTGGTGAAATTCCTGAACGTCCTGCCGTCGAAGCGGCTAACGCCCTGGTTCGTGGCGAACCAGATGAACCCGTTCCTGTCCTGCAGGCTTTGATAAACGATGGAGCCCGGCAGCCCGTCCTTTACAGTGAATTGCTTGTAGGACAGCTCCTGGCAGCAGCAGCTGAGTCCGGTGAATATAATTATCAGAAGCAGCGAGCCTCGTAATGCAGCCATAGTCAGATACTTGAAATAGGAAAAAATAGTTGTATCAGGGTTCCGCTGGCAGGATATCCGGACAGACGTTTGTCGGTGATCTGGATATGGATCTTTTCTTTTTGCAATGCATTTAAAGTATGGATCCTTTTCTCTGTAATGCTCCTACCCATGGATTGGTGACCTTCTTCGCCGTACGACTTATTCCCGGATGCGCTCATTCCGGGACCATTGTCTTCGATGGTGCAGCATATGCAGTTATCGACCTTTGTAAATTTGACAAGCAGCATCCCTTTGACGTCTTGCAGGGGGCTGATGCCGTGCTTGACCGCATTTTCCACATAAGGCTGAACGATCATGGGGGGGATCAGCTGCCGGGCGGGGTCTAGTTCCGGGGAGAAGTCGATGCGGTATTCCATCCTGTCGCCCAGGCGCAACTTTTCCAGGTCGAGGTACAGCTGTAAGAGTTTGATCTCATCCCGTAACAGGATCATGGTAGCCGTGCTGTTCTGGAGGGTTTGCCTGATGAGGGTGGAAAACTTATGGAGGTAGGCGCTGGCGTTCTTTACGTCCGCGTTCATGATGTGATATTGAATGGAGGACAGGCAGTTGAAGATGAAATGGGGATTCATCTGCGCACGGAGGGCCATCATTTCCAGGTCCTGCATTCTCTTAGTCAGCTGATCGTCCTTTTCCCTTTTCTGACGCAAGTATCGATGGAAGATATAGACGCCGGCGCCAGCTGCGAGTGCCATCAGGAGGTAGGAGGATAAGATGAACCAGGTAGCCTGCCAGAAGGGTGGGGGATGCAAAATGAAGATCGTCCTGGAATGTTCGCTTCTTTTTCCCCACCGGTCGATGGCCCTTACCTCCAATGTATAATTGCCAAAGGGCAATGCGGGGAATTCGATGCTGTTATTGGTGATATGGTTCCAGCTGGTGTCTGGGCCTTTCAGGCGGTATTCATAGGATATTTCCTTCCCGCTGCGGAAGGAGATGCCGGACAGCTCGATCAGCAGCCTCGTTTTTTGCGGCTGCAGCGAAATGGTGTCTCTTAGGGCTAATGTCGAGTCGCCTGCTATGATGCGGGTAATATTGATCAGGGGCCGCCAGGCAGAATGGCTGATGTATTCCTTGGAAAAAAATGAAATGCCCCTGGCGGTAGCTGCCCAGATATACCTGCCCGCCGCAACGGTCTGGTTCACGTCGCTGGCCGTAAGGCCATCTTCTTCTGTGATGTTTGACAGCGTATGCGTCAGCCGTCCGTGATCCCAGCGGTAATCGATCCTGCAAATACCTTTATCTGTGGAAACCCAGCAGGTACCGTCGTTGAAAGAAATGTGCTTGCATAGATTGCTGGGCAGGCCATCTTCCCTGGTGAGCAGTGAAGGCTTGCCGTCTTTCAGGATCACGACGCCCTGCCCGGTGGAGACCCAGAGGGAAGAGTCGGGCGCCATATCGATGTGGTTGATAATGCCCGACAATGCAGGGAATTTTTCACCCAGATTGCTGGTGGAATCCCCCCTGCTATGGTACAAGCCCTGCAGACTGCCCCAATAATAATCGTGCGCATTCCATTCTGTGATACAGGTGGCACGGGCCTTGTCCTGTTTTTCTGTCCTTTGTCCGAGGGCTGTCACTATAACGATCCCATCCTGCGTTGCCACCACAATATTGCTGTCAGAGCGGGCATAAAACTCCTTAATGGCCAGACGTAATATCATCCTCCTGTTACCATCCTGTTGGACACGATACAACCCGCCATCGGTGCCCACCAGCATTTCATGCCCTGCCGAGAGGCCTAGCCCCATAATACGGTTGTTCTTCTGTACGACCCATCCGGGAAGAATTCTGCTATTGAGGTGGTGATGATCGACGAACATAATATTACCGTTGGAAAATCCTGCCGCCACTGTCTGGCTATCCAACGCCCGGATACATAGGACACTCTTAGCGGCCAGGTCAGGAAAGCTGGACATCGAATAAAAGGAGAGGTTGGGCAAATAAAAGACTCCATCGCTATGGGTGGTGATCCAATACCCCCCTTCCCGGTCTTTTATTAATGAGGTACAAAAACTTTTTTGAAAATAGGCCTGGATGACCCTGTCCGGACGAAGGGGATGAAGTATCCGAAGCAGACCCCTGTCCCGGCTGCAGACCCACAGCGTCGAGTCGTTTTCGCTGAACAGCGAGTTGATATCGTTATTTCCTTCATCCAGTCCCAGATCTCTCAGGCGGAACAATGGGCGCAGGTGGTCGATGTCCGAGTAATAGATCGAATCGGTGCTTACGAAGAATACCCCCTTTTCATCGCTGGAAACACAGGTGTACTGCGGCCATCCAAAGGACAGCCAGGTATTGTGCGTATTGGCCCTCACCTTATAGCGGCTTTCCTTATACGGGCTTTTTACAGTCATTGTCTGGGACGAATCATCGATTATTCCGGAAAAATAGACATTCAACTTTTCGGGAGCGGATGCCCTCAGCACAAAAAAATCAGTATGCGCCGCAATAACACAATTATGGAATACAAACTTCCATTGACCAGGCTTGTTGACAGACTGATAATATCCGAACTTCGTGTTACTGATGCTGGCCTTTACCATTATGATACCATCCGACAATCCATCCTCACAGATGGATCTTACTCCAGTACAGCTGTCGATCCGGATGATGGAATCATGGTAGAATACCGACGGGATGCCCATCAGGGAGATGAACCAGACATTATTGTATTTATCCAGGTAAAGTTTTAAGATCTCATTGTCCGGCAGCCCATCCTCCTTGGTGAAATTCCTGAAAGCCCTGCCGTCGAACCGGCTTACGCCCTGGTTCGTGGCAAACCAGATGAACCCGTTCCTGTCCTGCAGGCTTTGATAAACGATGGAGCCCGGCAGCCCGTCCTTTACAGTGAATTGCTTGTAAGACAGCTCCTGGCAGCAGCAGCTGAGTCCGGTGAATATAATTATCAGAAGCAGCGAGCCTCGTAATGCAGCCATAGTCAGATACTTGAAATAGGAAAAAATAGTTGTATCAGGGTTCCGCTGGCAGGATATCCGGATGAACGTTTGTCGGTGATCAAGATATGGATCTTTTCTTTTTGTAGCGCATTTAAAGTAGTGACTCTTTTTTCCGTAATACTTCTTCCCATGGATTGGTGGCCTTCTTCGCCGTACGACTTATTCCCGGCTGCGTCCATCCCGGGACCATTGTCTTCGATGGTGCAGCAAATGCAGTTATCGACCTTTGTAAACCCGACGAGCAGGATCCCTTTGATGTCTTGCAGGGGGCTGATGCCGTGCTTGACCGCATTTTCCACATAAGGCTGAACGATCATAGGGGGGATCATCTGGTTGTCGGGGTCCAGTTCCGGGGAGAGGTCGATGCGGTATTCCATCCTGTCGCCCAGGCGCAACTTTTCGAGGTCCAGGTACAGCTGCAATAGTTTGATCTCATCGCGCAGCAGGATCATGGTAGCTGTGCTGTTCTGGAGGGTTTGCCTGATGAGGGTGGAGAATTTATGCAGATAGGCGCTGGCGTTCTTTACGTCCGCATTCATGATGTGATATTGAATGGAGGACAGGCAGTTGAAGATGAAATGGGGATTCATCTGCGCACGGAGAGCCATCATTTCCAGGTCCTGCATTCTCTTAGTCAGCTGATCGTCCTTTTCTCTTTTCTGACGCATGTAGCGATGGAAGATATAGACGCCGGCGCCTGCCGCGAGTGCCATCAGGAGGTAGGAGGATAAAATGAACCAGGTGGCCAGCCAGAAAGGGGGAGAATGCCGGATAAAGATCATGCGGGGCCTGCCGCTCCTTTTTCCCCATCTGTCGATGGCCCTTACCTCCAAGGTATAAGTGCCGAAGGGCAGCGCAGGGAATTCAATGCTGCTATTGGTGATATGTCTCCAGCTGCTGTCCAGCCCTTGCAGCCTGTATTCATAGGATATCTCCTTCCCGCTGCGAAAGGAGATGCCGGCCAGCTCGATCAGCAGTCTCGTTTTTTTCGGCCCGAGCAATAGGGTGTCTTTCAGGGCCAATGCCGAGTCACCTGCCACGATACGGGTAATATTGATCAGGGGCAGTAAGGGGGAATGGCTGACATAGCCTTTTGAAAAAAATGAAATACCTCTTGCCGTTGCCGCCCAGATATAGTTACCTCCGGCAACGGTCTGGTTCACGTCATTGGCTGTAAGGCCGTCCTCTTCGGTGATATTTGACGGTGTATACCCCAGCCGTCCGTGATCCCAGCGGTAGTCGATCCTGCAAATACCTTTATCTGTGGAAACCCAGCAGGTGCTGTCGCTGAAGGAGACGTGCTTGCATAGATTGCTGGGCAGGCCTTGTTCCCTGGTGAGCTGTGAAGGCTTGCCCGCCCTGAGGATCACAATACCCTGCCCGGTGGAGACCCAGACAGATGAGTCAGGCGCTATATCAATGTGATTGATGACGCCGGCAAGCGAAGGGATCTTTTCACCCAGGTTGGTGGTGGAATCTCCCGTGGTGAGATACAAGCCCTGCAGGCTGCCCCAATAATAGAAGGTCTCATTCCATCCTGCGACACAGGTGGCGCGGTTTAACATTATTTTATTTTTAAATTGCCCGTCCGCAGTTGTTAAAAAGACTCCATCCTTAGTAGCCACCACAATGGTGCTGTCGGAGGAATTATAAAACTCCTTAACGGCCAGGTCCAATATCCTCCTCCTGTCCCCATTCTTTTGGACGCGATACAACCCGCCATCAGTACCCAACAGCAATTCCCGGGTTCCCCAGCGACCTATACCCATAATACGGTTGTTCTTTTTTTGCGCGACCAATCCGGGGAGTATGCTGCTATTGAGCAGGTGATGATCGACGACCAATACGTTGCCATCGGAAAATCCTGCCGCCACTTTCCGGCTATCCAGCGCCCGCATACAGAGGACACTCTGAGCGGCCAGATCGGGAAAGCCGGACACCGAATAAAAGGAGAGGTTGGGCAAATAGTAGACACCATCGCTATGGGTGGTGATCCAATAGCCGCCTTCCCGGTCTTTTATTAAAGAGGTACAGAAGCTTCTTTGAAAATAAGACTGGATGATCCTGTCCGGGCGAAGCGGATGCAGGATCCGCAGTAGACCTCTATTCCTGGTGCAGATCCACAGTGTAGAGTCATTTTCGCTGAACAGCGAGTTGAAGTCGTTATTTTCACTTTCATTCAGTCCGAGGTCTTTCAGACACAACAATGGGCGGAACTGGCGGATATCTGAATAATAAAGTGAATCCGTACCTATGAAGAATACCCCTTTCTGATCACTGGAAATACTGCTGAACTGCGGCCATCCAAAGGCCAGCCAGGTATGTCCTGTCAAGGCCCTGAAATTATAGCAGCCGGCCTTATCCAGGCTTTTTACAACCAATTTCTGGATCGAGTCGCCTCCTATACCAGAAAAATAAACATTGATCTTTTCGGGAGCGGATGCCCTCAGTACAAAGAAATCGTTATGGGTCCAGATATCGCAGGTGTACAATACAAACTTCCATTGACCAGGCCTGTTGATTGACCGGTAGTATCCATGATCTCCTCCAACGACCCTTACCATTATGATGCTATCCGTCAATCCATCCTCACATATGGATATTACCCCAGTGCAGCTGCCGATCCGGATGATGGAATCATGGTAAAATACGGAAGGGATGCCCATCAGGGATATAAACCAGACATTATTGTATCTGTCCAGGTAGAGTTTTACAATGTCATTGTCCGGGAGACCGTCCTCTTTGGAAAAATTCCTGAAATTCCTGCCGTCAAACCGGCTAACGCCCTGGTTCGTGGCAAACCAGATAAACCCGTTCCTGTCCTGCAGGCTTTGATAAACGATAGCGCCCGGCAGCCCGTCCTTTACAGTGAATTGCCGGTAGGAGAGTTCCTGGCAGCAACAGGTGAGGCCGGTGAGGATAAATGTCAGAAGGAATGAGCAGCGCATAAGGATGAAACAAATGTATGTGGAAAACCACAAAAAGGTCAAAGTAAAATTCCTCGGCTATTGGATATGAAATGCAGTTGTTGATCAGATCGCGCACTTGTAAAGTCAGCGCACATGATTGACGAAAGTTATTCATCTTTAGTTTTCAATTGATCCTGCCCGTCTTCGAATACCATTAACCGTTCAACATTAAACCTAACCGTATGTTTTACTCGCCTTCCCGGGTGAACAGCCCCCGTCTTGCCCTGATCTTCCTGCTTTTTTTTACTACTCTCTTTGCCCGCGCGCAGTGGACCACACCGCCGGATGCTGCGGGAAATATACACAATACCAATCCAGGGGCCGTGAACATTAGCAGGACAGGGTCAGGGTTCGCACTGGACGTCACCGGGTGGTCCCATGTCAATGGGATGTTCGTCTCCGATGCCCCGGCGGCCGGGAACATTTCCACCTGGGTCAGGGGATATGCAAGCGCCAACCTGGTACTGCAGGGAGGAGTATATCCGGGATCAGCCTGGGAAGCTTATTGGATCACTGCCACCAATGGTGTACTGAAGATAGGGGCCAACGGTGGTGCCGAACCGGCTGTTGGAGCGCTGAACATAAATGACAACGGCGATATAGGTATCGGTACTACCACTCCACAGGCAAAGCTGGCGGTCAACGGCGACATCCTTACGAAAAAAGTAACGGTCAGCCTGAACAACCTTCCCGACTACGTATTTGATAAAGAGTACCCGTTGCCTTCGCTGCCGGCTCTTGAAAAATATATCCGGGAGAACAGCCATCTTCCGGGCATCCCTTCTGCCGACAGCGTACAGCGCAACGGCCTTGATCTGGGCAGCAACCAGGCGGCGCTGCTGCAGAAGATCGAAGAGATGACCCTTTACATCATACAGCAGAACAAGACCATCGAGGAGATGAACAGGCGTTTAAAAGCAATGGAAGCCCGACTTCCTCAATAAGCAAATTTACCCCTCATCGATAAACCTAACACATGAAGAAGATCATTTTTACCAGCGTCCTTTTTTTCGGTATCTACAGTTTACATGCGCAGCAATGGACCATTCCTGACGCCGCGGGCAATATTAATAATACCAATACGGGAAATGTAGGGATAGGGACTGCCACGCCTACGGAAAAGCTGTCTGTTGCCGGCAATATACAACTGTCCGGCAAGACGTATTGGAGCTGGCCGCAACGTTGTATTGAGGAATACCTGGACGCTGATGGTGTCAGCAAGGTCATGCGGTTTAGAAATTCGCTGAACGTGGGCGCCGGAAACCCCAGGGGCGGTTTTGATTTTACTGATGAGAATGGCTTTTCGGTGATGCGATTAATGGGTAATAACCTGGGGATTGGTACAACCAATCCGACGACACGACTCCATGTTGAAGGGGGTGGCCTCATCAACGGCGATCTTTTGGTGGGAGCTCAGATGGATAACGTCGGCTATGGCCACCGGGTGAACTGGGACAACTCCGGCAACACAGATCCTCTTTGGATGGCACGATATAACACGGCCCTGGATGCTACTGAATTCCGCATGAACATCGGGGATGACGGCGGCAACGATAAGTTTGTCATCGGCTATCACTTTTACGGGGACAACCTTTGGAAGCCGCAAGCAACCTTCCGTGCCGACGGACAGGTGGGCATTGGAACGACCAATATCAGTGACTGGAACTATAAGCTATTTGTCGAGACAGGCATCAGGACCCGTAAGGTGAAGGTCGACATGGATACCTGGTCGGATTATGTATTCTACCAGGATTACCGGCTGCGGCCCCTTGCGCAGGTGGAAAAATTCATCCGGGAGAATCGGCATCTTCCGGACATCCCTTCTGCCGACAGCGTCCAGCGCAACGGCCTTGACCTGGGTACCAACCAGGCGGCGCTGCTGAAAAAGATCGAAGAGCTGACACTCTACCTGATACAGCAGGATAAAAAGATAGAGGTGATGAGCAAGGAACTGAAAGCCCTGACGGCGCATCGCCGCCAGCCGAAAAAGCACACCAAATAAATACAGCCCATGTATAAGAAATTAACCCTTGTCCCCTTGCTGCTGGCTGTCGCTGTCTTGTACGGTCAAGCGCCCGCGGCCTCTCCGCAAACTTTACCTTCCCTGCCTGCCGGTTACCTGGACAAGGTCGGTGACGAGGCCGGCCGTATGGACAAAGCATTCTCCTCCGGTGGTGAAAAATACCTCCGGGAGATGGCCGCCGAAGAGGCCAGGTTGCAAAAGAAATTGCAGCAGCTTGATCCAGCCGCTGCCAATACTTTGTTCGGGGACATAAATAAAAGATACGGGCAATTGCAGTCATCGCTGCACGCTGGCGCCGGTATCGATCATTCGCTGGCCGCTTATGTCCCTTCACTGGACACCCTGAAGAACACCTTGCTATTCCTGCAAAAATACAAGGATGGCGCGGATGCTACTAAACTGGCCGCGTCCCTGGAGAAAGTACAGGGCCTGCAAGCGCGGCTAGGCGCCGCAGAACAGCTTAAAAGCGCGCTGGACCAGCGAAGGCAATACCTGCTGGAGCAGCTGGGAAAATACGGCATGGTAAAGGACCTGGAAAAAATGAAGGGAAAGATCGCGGGCTACAAACAACAGCTGCAGGATTACAGGCAATCGTTGCAGGACCCTTCCCGGCTACGGCAAAAGGCAATCACCGTCCTGTCAGGACTGCCCGCTTATCAACATTTCATGCGTCAAAATTCTTTCCTCGCCTCCCTGTTCGGACAGCCGGACAGCTACCAGCTCTCCGATTCCTCCTTAAAAGGATTGCAGACCAGGGCCCTCGTTCAGCAAACCATCCGGGAGAAGGTCGCCCCGGGCGGGGCCCATGCCGAACAGCAGGTCATGCAGCAGGTGCAGGATGGCACAGGCCAGCTGAGCCAGCTCAAGGCCTCTCTCACGGCATTAACAACAAAGGGAATGCCCGACGACCCCGGCGCCGGATCTAATAGCCGGAAGACGCGCACTTTCTGGCGACACCTTGAATATGGAGCTGATCTGCAATTCCAGCGACCCAATAACCTCCTCCCTGTCATGGCCGACCTGGCGCTGACCCTTGGCTATCGCGTGAATGACAAAGCCACCATCGGGGTGGGCCTGGCCGGCAAGATCGGCCTGGGCAATGGGATACAGGACATTCATTTTTCGGGCCAGGGAATGGGGGTCCGGAGCTATGTAGACTGGAAATGGAAGAAGAACCTCTATCTCTCCGGCGGATATGAATGGAATTACCTGTCTCAATTCCGCAGCGTGAGTCAATTGGAGAACCTTTCCGGCTGGCAGCACAGCGGCTTAATAGGACTGAGCAAAAAATACCGGGTCTCAGCCAAGGTACAGGGCAAGATGCAGCTGCTGTTCGACGTCCTCAGCTATCAACAGGTACCGCATACACAACCCATTCTCTTTCGGGTGGGCTGGGCATTTTGATGAATTAAATCGCTAATAATTTTATGAAGACAATACTTTTCTGCTTATCACTTATCCTGTTGCTCTATCCGCAGCACACCTTTTCCCAGGTGAATTTACAGACTGGGGCGGCCCAGGCGAACATACCCCTCTATCAATATTCCGATCCGGGCAACAGGCTGGGGCTCTCATCTTCCCTTGTGTACGTGGACGGCGCCGGTCTGAAGGTCTCGGAAATGGCATCTGCCGTAGGCACGGGATGGCAACTGGACTGTGGAGGTATGATCGCAAGGATCCAGCACGGCGAGCCGGACGACCAGAAACAAAACGGCACCTACAACTATAGTACTGATTTCTTCAACTACGTCTTAAGTTATTACCCCAACGGTTATCTGTATTCAGAATACAGTCCCTCAGATGTCATCGACAATGGCGGCGGCTATTCGACTTACCAACAATACCTTCCTTATGTTATCAACGGTAATGGTACGGTTGGCCAGACTGCCTATAAAATGCCGCCCAAATATCTCACCGACCGGGAGCAGGATATTTTCTCCTTTTCTTTTAACGGCCGTACCGGCACATTTGTCATCGGGAAGAATAAACAGGTAAGGATGCTGGACGATTCCAAATTGAAGGTCAGTTTTACAGAGATCGATATGACCCCCGGCAATATCCGCACCACCATTTCCCAGTTCACCGTCACTGACGAGTCCGGTATCCAGTATGTCTTCCAAGAGCTTGAGCTGGGCTATGTCTGCATGTACAATGATATCAGGGTTTACAACAACACCACGAATGCCTTCGATCCTACACCACGCAATACGCCCCCCAACTATGGCTCCTGCACGGTTTGCGCAAGTCAGTATACGACAGTGATAAAAGGCCGACCGGAAAACCAGTTCGTTGTCAACAAATGGTACCTGTCCCGCATCGTCAATCCATTGAGCGGAAAGACCATCCAATTTAACTACGACACCTACGAACTGGACGTGGACGGCGACAAATTGCTGGATTATTCCGTATCAGATGATAACCATGGTAACCCCAGCGCCACCTGGGAAAAGAACAAGACAAAGGCCAAGCGATTGACAAGCGTCAACCTTTCCAATACCGAAAAACTGAGCTTGCAGTATGCCACCACAGACAGGATTGATATTGCCAACGAAAAGTCCCTGAGCCAGCTGCAGGTGACCTATAACAACAGCCCGGTATTTACCTGGAATTTCGGTTACGGCTATTTTGTCGGGATCGCCCCGGGCATCAAATCGCCTAACGACGCATTCACCGATGATGAAAAAAAATGGTCGAGATTATGCCTGCTCAGCCTGCAGAAAACAGGTGTGAACAATGTGGCGGAGCCGCCCTATCAGTTCAACTATAACCTGGGCGGCAGTAGTACGATCCCGCAGGATCGCATTCCTCCCATGTTCAGCATCTACCAGGATCATTGGGGGTACTACAATGCGGGCATTACTCCTTATGGATATTTCGAGCCGCCGGCAGGTGGCTTCTACAACCGTACAAGCCTGCTCGATCTGCTGCAAAATGTCCCTTCCGTAAAATCACCTTTTTCTACCCTGGCCAAAAACGGCATCCTGCGTTCCATGACCTATCCCCTGGGCGGGCAGCTGTCATTCGACTATGAGCCCAACTATGTACTGGTAAATGGCCAGGCCGTTCAGGCCGGAGGAGTCAGGGTAAAGACCACCACGCAGTATGATGGGATTGATCATAACAAGGACATCATAAAGCAATACAATTATCTCAATGAGGACGGCACTTCCTCCGGTTGGGGTAATGACACCTATACCTACACCCTTACCAAGGGGCTGAGAGCCTGGAATTGTGGCGGTAACCGTACCCCTGCCTTCTCCATCTCGGAATTTGCCAAGAGTTATTTCGTCAGCTCTGTCAAATACAACCTGGGTCTCTCCGCCACACCGGCCCTCAACGGTGCACTTTCCGCCAACTTCGAAGCCATGGCCGTCTCCATGTTAGTAAGCATCCTCGTTCAGCTTTTTCAGCCGGACTACCATGATTTCACGATCACGCAAAGCCTTAGTATCAGCCAGTCGGCACACAACCCACTCCCTTTCGGATATAAAAGAGTGGAAGTGGTAAACAAGCTGTCTACGGACAATGTCGGCACTACGGTCTTTCAACTCACCAATCCCGATGACCATGCCTTCGAAGTGCCTACCCTGACCTTGCCCTATGGTAATAAACAACGCTTTGCTCCGTGGGTTTACGGGCTGCCCAAAGTGATCACCGTAAAGGACAAGCTGGGCAATAAGATCCATGAAACCGTCAACCAATACAATTTCATTGTGGGTAGCCTCACGGACAATAATTTTCTTTCTAAATCCTGGAAAGCCACCGGCGATGAATATGCCTGCAACTTCCAGTCATTTAATGCCGCTACTACCAACATCAGCCAGGAAACCTATTACCCCCTGGTTGGGCACACCGAACTGCTGGCCGCCAATGAATACACGTTCAACAGCGCCGGCCAGTCCACGGTCCTTACTACTCACTATGACTATGACAATAATTACCAGCTGCACCACCAGTATTCCAATAATTCAAAAGGCGAAAAGATCGAAACCTACTTTTACCATCCCTATGATTATTCCGCCGCGCCGGGAGGCATCGCGCATATGAATGATCCGAGTGTAAATATGCTCAGCCCGGTGATATCCAGCGAAACCTATATCAACAAGTCTAACGGCGTTTACCTGATAGACGGTAGTATCACGGATTTTGATAATTTCAGCAATGGAGATATAAAACCGAAGGTAACCTATGCCTTCCAGAATGACCAGCCACTGGCAGGGGGCTCTCTCTCTCCTTTCAATACCTCGGATGTCCTGAGAGACCCTACCAGATTCCGGCAGGTGTCCGCTTACGGATATGACAACTTTGGCAACATGGTCCAGACTGTCACGGGCGGCAATAAGATCGTAAGTAATATCTATGATTATGACGGTAAGCTCGTCGTCGCTTCGGCCACCAACGCCTCTTACAATGACATCGACTATACTTCCTTCGAGGCGGAGGGCGGCAAACGCTACTCATGGATGAATACGGCTGCCATCATCACCTCGGATGCCAGGACGGGAGGCAAAGCTTTCAACCTCAGCGACCCCTCCAATCCCGGCGCCGGCTATTTTGGATTTGGCGGTTTGAACAGCAGCCTGACCTACATTGTATCTTACTGGTCGAAGAATGGCAGTGCCTGTATCAATGGCTCGTTGGCGGGTCAGGGAACCGTAAGCACCTGCCAGGGATCTGGAGGCTGGAAGCAGGGCGCCACCGTCAATGGATGGACCTACTACGAAGTGCAGGTGACCAACGTCGATAAAATAGGCGCGTCCGGCACAGGCCTGATCGATGAGTTCAGGATCTATCCCGTCGGAGCGCAAATGTCCACCACCACCTGGTCACCCTTGCTGGGCAAAACCTCGGAATGCGATGTCTCGGGCAAAGTGACGTACTATCTCTATGACGAGCTGGGAAGGCTGGTCAAGGTCAGCGATGATCAGCGGAATGTCATACGTACATACGAGTATAACTATAAGCAATAATTTTTCAACCTTATTATATGAAGTCATTCATAACAAGGCTGGTCCAACTAGGAATAGGATGCCTCTTTTTTGCTCCGGCTTACGCCGATCCCCATGCGATCCTCAGCGGGCCAACATATGTACAGCCCGGAGAGGTAGCTACGTATTACATAGACAGCTGGCCCGTTCCGCTGAACAATCTGGCGAATGTCAACTGGAACGTTTATGGCGGCACGGTCATTTATTCCGACCGGTACTCCTGCCAGGTGGTGTGGAGCTCCACGCCCCTCAACGGTGACGTCTATGTCAGCGAAGACCTGGTTGGCATGGATGGCGACCTGGCAGTCCAGGTGGGTGACCCCACGATAACTGTTTCGCCCGACTATCAGCTGGTGGATTACGGCGGCCCGGCCCAGGACCTGTATGCCGTCTTTTCGACACCTGGCTTCATTTTGGAGCAGTGGCAAGGTTCGCCCGATGGGGTCAATGGCTGGACCGATATTCCCGGCGCAATTTATGGCATGTATACACCGCCTACGACACAATCATATTATTACCGTTGTGTGGGCAGTGTGAACGGATTTGCCTGCACTTCCAATACGGCGCTGGTCAGCCTGGCGCCACTCGATGCGGGAAGCATCAGCCTCACACAGCAGCCCGCCTACAACGGCCTGCCGGTCATTGCCAACATCCCGGCCCATGGCGGCATGTGCTATCCGGCTAATCTCGCCTACACCTGGGAAGCATCCGTCGACGGACAGCCCTGGGTGGCGATCGGTACGGGCGTGAATTACCCTTCGGGTGCACTTATTACGGGTAAGACCTTCGTGCATAGGGTAGTGTCCTGCGCTGGGGCCACAGCGACATCCAATTCCCTGTATCTTGTTCCCGCTTATACGTCCGTAGATCAAGAGAACATGAACTATGTCCGGACCATAGACGTCCATATCGCAGGCATCAGCACCTGGTACCAGGCGGATCAGCTGACTATGGACAGCAAGACCCAGTCTACTACGTACCTGGACGGGCTCGGCAGGGCCATACAACAGGTGGGCAAGGCAGCAAGCTATTCCGGCGGAGCCTGGATAGACATGGTCAAGCCATTCCAATATGACGAGGCAGGACGTACGATAAATCATTACCTGCCCTATCCCACGGCGGACAATCCCGGTAAATACAAATCCACCAATGTCTTGACCGACCAGGCCATTTTCGTCACAAATAAATATGGAGAGCCAGGAGGCGCACCCACCTATTCCAGGGTACAATATGACAATAGTCCTTTGAACAGGGTGATAGCAACATTTGCTGCAGGGCAGGCATATGGAGGCAGCAATAGAGGAGAATCGACCTCCTTTGATTTCAACACGGCTGACGAAATGGTGCATACCTGGAATCTATCCTATTCCGTAAATGCGATTCCCTCCACATCTCCTTCTGCCATCTACCCGACAGGCAGCCTGTATAAGCTGGTCACCACCGACGAAAAAGGTTTGCAGGTAGTCACCTACAAGGACTTCTCCGGGAACATGGTGCTTAAAAAAGTACAGGAGCTGGATGCAGGCAACGGACTATCCAACCAGCACGCGGGCTGGGCCTGCACGTATTATGTTTACGACGATTTGGATCACCTGCGTTTTCTCATCACACCCAAAACAGTGGCCTGGCTGGATAATAATAGTTGGGCCCTGACACAACAGCTGGTGAATGATCTCTGCTTTGTCTATGAGTATGATGCAAAGGGAAGGACGATCTCCCAAAAACAACCCGGGGCTGGAGAAATGGACATCATCTATGATCAACACCATCGGCCAGTCTTCGCCCGTGACGCAAATGGAAAAGTAAAAAACCAATGGAAGGGCACTTTTTATGATGGACTGGGCAGGGTCGTTACTACAGGAGTATTGCAGCAAAGTATTTCACCGGGCGATCTGCAAAGCTTCGTAGATGCCAACACAGGGAATGTCACCATCACCCGTACAACAACCCTGCCTGGTCAGGCAGATCCCACCTTCGATACCCGGCAGACCGGCCGGACCTCCTATGTGGCCTCCCACAGTATCACCTTCATCGCCACGGCGACTACTTCCTTCGTCACCGAACCCGGTGCATCCTTCGTGGCTTACATCGACCCTAATCTTGGCAATACCATCGACGAAGTGGTAGCCATCGCGGACAATCCCAATCCTTCTCCCGCCAACTTTATAGCCCTGACCCAGGCCTACTATGATGACTACAGTCATGCGACGAAACAATACACTACTGCAGACAATGCGCTGTTCGACCCTGCGACCGCATCACATGCGCAAACCCTTCCTGCAACGCCGGACCCGCAAACAAGGGGGATGCTGATCACCTCGAAGGTGAAAGTGATCGCCGATCCTTCCGATCTCACCCAGGGCAGCTGGATGGAGACCGATAGATATTTTGATGATCAGGGACGAGTGATCCAGACCCAATCGGACAATGCGCTGGGAGGCAACGATGTCGTCACCAATCGCTATGATTTCCAGGGCAAGCTCTGGGGCTCTTGTGTAAAACATATGGCTGGCAGTCCCAGCCAGTTCACCATCGTGTCTAAAAATGATTACGACACCAGGGGAAGATTGATAGATCTTGCCAAAAATTTCAATAGCACTTTTTTCAAAGACCTTGCAAGCTATACCTATGATGAATATGGCGCGTTGGTGAATAAAAGGCTGGCGCCCGGCTATAATCCTCCTAATACGTCGAAGACTGAAATGGAAAGCCTCCACTATGATTACAACATACAAGGCTCGCTCACGGGTATCAATAAAGATTATGCGCTAAGCACCAACACCTATGATCAATGGAACCAGTTCTTCGGCATCTACCTGGGATATGACAACAGGGACAACCAGTTTGCCGCCGGCCAGTTCAATGGCAGCATCACCGGCGCCATCTGGAAATCACAAGGGGATAACTCGATGCGTAAATATGACTACACCTATGACAATCTCGGCAGGCTCAGCTCCGGCCTGTTCCAGCAACGAAAGACCCCGGCTGACGGATGGTCCAATGGCGCTGTCGACCTTTCGGAATATGTCACCTATGCGGACGCCAACGGCAACATCGGCACCATGAAACGTATGGGCATTGTCCCGGGCACCGCCGGTGGGGTCGTGGTAGATGATCTCCTTTATACCTATGGGACATCCTCCAATCCAAATACCAATCAGCTCAGCCGCGTGGACGAACGGGCGTCCTTCACCGGCAATGGCCAGCTGTATGATTTCAAGGACGGCAGCAATTCCGCAGGAGCCAATGATTATACCTATGACGAGAATGGCAACCTGGTCCAGGACCTGAATAAGAACGTCACGGATGGCGCTACAGGTGGGGTCGTTTATAATTATATGAACAAGCCAGTAAAGATCACCATCGCCGGTAAGCGCATCATCCAATACACCTATGACGCTACAGGCGCCAAACTGACCAAGACGGTGACCGATCTCACAGTGAGTCCCAATACATCCACAACCACCTCCTATGCCGATGAGTTCGTATACCAGGACAATATCCTGCAGTTCGTATTGTTTGATGAAGGCAGGCTGAAGATCATAACGCCGGTGAATACTGCGCAGATGATCCTGGATGCCGGCACAGGCGGGGCGAATAATGTACTCACCGGCGGCAAAAATGGAGTATTCGAATATTTCATCAAAGACCAGCTGAGCAATACGCGGATGGTGCTTACCGAGGAACTGCAAAAGGAGATATATATGGCTAAGATGGAAACTGCCAATGCCAGCGCAGCCACAGATGAAGCCAAGCTCTTCGGGAAAGTAGATCCCGCCACAGGCAACCCCGCCCCTGACAATGAGCTCGACCTGAGCCGTGTCGACAGGCCCACCGCATTGTGGACAGGGAATACCTCCAATAAAGTTGCCCGGCTGTCTGCGACCGGACAGAAAGTAGGACCCAACCTCATCCTGAAAGTTTCCGCCGGGGACCTTGTTACGGCTCAGTCCGATTATTTTTATTATCTCAACAATCCTGCAGGAGCTTCCACCGGTGTGTCCGATGTCCTCACATCCCTGGTCGGCGCCCTGCTGGGCAACAAAGCCTCTTCGCTGACTAAGATGAACAGCGGCCTGATCAACAACAGCCTCGGGGCCGCTGGCAGCGACTTTACCAGCTTTATCAACAATCAGCCCAATACAGGTCCGAACCTCAATGCCCCCAACGCTTCCCTCAGCGTCGCTTTCTTTGACGAACAATTCAATTTTATTGCAGGCGATCCCAACGCACCATCGGTGGGCAGCACCTCACAACGGGTTTCCAGCGCCAATGATCAGGCAGCCAGCCTGCTGCTCCAGCAAAAAGCGCCTAAGAACGGCTGGGTCTTCATCTACCTCAGCAACGAAAGTAACCAGGATGTATACTTCGACAACCTCACTGTCGCACAGGATCATGGACGTATTTCGGAAGAGAACCACTATTACGCCTTTGGCCAGAAGATCGCGGGCCTCTGTACCACAGCATTTAAAAAGCTACCCAACAAATATAATTACCAGGGCGATTTCAGCGAGGAAGAAGAGAATACAGGCTGGGACGAATTCGACCTGCGGATGTACGATCCGCAGATAGGCCGATGGACAGGCGTCGACCCTGAAGACCAATTCGCCAGTCCTTATATAGGAATGGGAAATGATCCTGTCAATACAATTGACGAGGATGGAGGATGGGGAGATGGGCTCGCCGGTGCAGCCATTGCTGGATTGACAGCCGGCGCCATAAGCTATCTCGCAACAAAGAACAATGGCGGCTCTGATCTGGAGGCGTTGCTCGCCGGGATCGGGGGAGGTCTGGCAGGCGCCAGCATAGGGTTCGCCACCGAAAAGGTCATTAGAGGGGATGGACATTTTTTAGGCCAGATCCGGTCATTCTACAAAGGATTTTTTGGCGGCTCGGGTGATGTAAAGGCCGGTTTTCTCGCCCCCTCATCACTAAGGAATGGCACTACTATCCCCGTGCCTGATGTCTGGAAAGAATTGAAGCCGTTATTTGGTCCTGATTTTGTTTTGAAGCCAAAGTGGGCTACTTCATTCTATTTTAGCACACGTGACAGCTATTTGAAATTTAAAACTACCGCTTTGTTAAATGGCGTGTTGATCAACAGGACTATATATAATGTGCCCGCTGTCGATGTTGACATACAACGTTTTTTAAATAATTTTCCGGGCACGCCCTTTGTCAGGCAGGTAACTACCCGCCGACCTGGACTAAATGTCAACTCCGTCTCAATAGATGTAAATGGTATTGTACAAGCCAGGGGAACCGGAGGAGGCATACCAGTGATCCCAGCTACTTTTTTGACCATCGATCCAGCCGTCGGCAATTTAAACACTGCGCCGAACGGCCAACAGCTTACACCCAATCAGATTGACAGCAGGCTCGGTAGACGCGATCCCCGCGGCCATGTACGCGACAGGGCTCGGCTTCCTTTTCGAAGAAGGGTTTGGAAGTTCTTTGGGATCAAGATCCCGATAGGCAGATGGGAACGAAATTTTTAACACTCAGGAGCCGGAAGCTATAGCTTCCGGCTCTGTCGAAAAAATAATCAATATCCATTTTTGTAGTACTTTTAATGCACCACACATTAAAAGACTGTCTCATGAGCTTAAAACGTAGAGAATTCATCCGCCTGACGGCCGGTAGGGCCGCAGCCGGCACGGCCGCTATTTATGGACTATCCGCCTTCGCGCCTCATCCGGGCGCTGCCATTCAGGCACACCTCGACACCCTCCGCCCCATGACAGACGATGTGGCCCCCATTACCCTGGAGGAGCGCATCTCCCGGATCCAAAAGGCACAAAAACTGATGACAGAGAATAAGATCGAGGCCCTCATCCTGGACACCGGCACTTCCATGCAGTATTTCACGGGCGTAGGCTGGTGGCCCAGCGAAAGGACAATGGTAGCCATCATCCCGGCAAAAGGGGAGATAAAGTATGTCGGACCGGCCTTCGAGGCCGAACGGCTCCGTGAATTAATGAAGATAGGGACGGACCTGCGCGTCTGGGAAGAGCACGAAAGCCCCTACAAGCAAATAGCCGCCGCAATAAAGGACATGGGTATCCGCAGCGGTAACATCGGGATAGAGGAGCGGCTGCGGTTCTTCATATTCGACGGGGTAAGAAAAGAAGCGGCACATCTGAACTATGTCAGTGGCGACCCCGTCACCATGCAATGCCGGCTCATCAAATCACCTGCCGAGATCGCCCTGATGAAAAAGGCCAACGACATCACCATCGCCGCCTATAAGGCTGGCGTCGCTTTGTTGCACGAAGGGATGAGCCCGGCGGATTTTGGGGCCATCACGGCAGATGCGCATTCCAGGCTGGGCGTAGAGGGAGAGATCGGCGTCAACTTCGGTCAGGCATCCGCCTTCCCTCACGGCAGCATCCAGCCGCAGCACCTGAAAAAAGGCGACATCGTTCTGATGGACGGAGGCTGCAAGGTGCAGGGATATTCTTCCGACATCAGCAGGACCATCGTTTTCGGCGCGGCGCCAACCGACCGGCAACGGCAGGTATGGGACATCGAGAAAAGATCGCAGGCGGCAGGATTTGCTGCAGCCAGGATCGGGGCGCCCTGTGAGAATGTCGACATCGCCGCCCGGAAAGTGTTGACGGACGCAGGTTTCGGCCCTGGGTATAAGATCCCGGGCTGTCCCCACCGCACAGGCCACGGCATCGGCATGGATGGCCACGAATGGGGAAATATGGTGCTGGGAAATAAATTGCCATTGCACGCAGGCATGTGCTTTAGTGTTGAGCCGACCATTGCCATCTATGGTGAGTTCGGCATCAGGCTGGAAGACTGCGCCTATATGACGGAAGATGGTCCCCGTTGGTTCTCGGAACCCAGCCCCGCCATCGACCAGCCGTTTGCTGTGTAGTAATGCAACGATCTGTTAAGGATGATTGTCTGTGTTGTCATGAAACCTCACTACCTATCATCCTTATTGACATTTATTTTAATATCAGCCGCATGCTCCTTATCAGCCCAGGACAAAGCCCTGAAGCTGGGCATCAAAGGCGGATTGAACCTTTCTTATCTGTCCCTCGGCAAGACCGGAGGGCCTGGCAGTAAATTATTATCGGGAATAAATGCAGGCTTTACCGCGACGTATGGCCTGGGAAGCCACTTTTCATTGCAATCAGGACTGTCCTTTACTACCAAGGGCGGTAAGGTCAGCGGTCAGGGGCCTATGGGTTTTGACGGACAGGTGTACCCGGATAAACCGGCGGTCCTCAAAAGCTGTCAGATGTACCTGCAGCTGCCTCTGTATGCACAGTACAGCATAAAGCTGCCTTCGGGCAAAGCGCTCATTGTAAGCGCCGGCCCTTATGTGGCGCAAGGGATCGGCGGCAACACGACCTTAAACGGTTCCCTCATTTATGGTGATATGATCGACAATACTGAATTGAAGGAAAAGACATTCGGCAGCCGTGGACTTAAAAAGTTCGACTATGGCGTTGGTGGGGGCGTTGCCTTTGATCTGGGCGAATGTATCCTGGGCGTTAACTATGAATGGGGACTAAAAGATATCGGACCTGATAAATTGACCTATATGCCTTTCTATAACAGCAGCTATAAGAACAGGAACTTCTCTTTGACGCTGGAATGCAGATTGTAGTGATCCATCCACCCCGGCGGACCTACTTACCCATCAGGTTCTGCAACTGCCCGAAGTCGATGTTCTCCCGGATGGCATGATCGATGCTGGCAGCGCCAGCGTCCGCCGGATCATAGCTCCAGCTGACGAGGAAGAGCTGGGCGCGCTCGCTGCTGAGATTGGCATTGAAGTAAGTGGGGTTCATACGCACCAGCATGTTGCGGTCAGCGGCATTGTCTTCGAACCCCCGGAAGTCGATGGCTTCCACGGACACCATCGCCGGCTTGTTCAGCTCCACGGCCGTGCTGCGAAGCGCCAGGCTGTCCATCAGGTGGAGCGTCTTATCCAGACGGGCCGTCGCTTTGTGAATGGCGTCCTGCAGATAGGCTTCATCACTCTGGTAGTTCTGGGAAAAGAGCCGCATCCTCACCTGCAGGTCAGTTCCCGAATAGTGGCTGTTCAGCTCATCGATGGATGCTTTTTTCTCCGCCTCCTGGACCGCTGCCGCACGGACAGGCGTCTTGCCCCTGACATCGGCGATGATGCCATCCTTTATTTTGTTCAGCTCCGCACGGGCCTCCTGCAAATATTCTCTACGGGAGATCTCTATATAAGGCAGCTGTTCACGTTTGTTCGTCACCAGCCAGGTGATGGTCCTGACCCCGTCCTCATTCTCATATTCAAAATAACGGCAGTCATCCTGTATGCCGGCAACGGGCTGGATGCCCGCGATCTCCTTGCCATTCACCGTCAGGTAGCGCAGCAGGGGGGAGAAGTCATTGGCCATGATGGCGAGCTGGCTTTTATTGTCCGCCGTCCTGCACTGAATGCCGAACTTCCCGGAGGAATATTCACCATGCCAGATAGGCGAGAAGTCTATGTCTGAAAAACAGGAGTCATGGAGGAAGGCAACCATGTCACCCGCTGTACGCTGCATTTTTGTAAGCTGCGTGCGGGAGATGCGGCCATTGATCTGATCTTTCTCCTTCACCCATTCACGGGGGGCAGGGGCGGGCACTGACAGGATCAATGCGAGGGTTACGGTAGACACGGGAAAAAGGCTCATATATCTTGCTTGTAGGGTTTACGGATCGCAAGATTTTTCCAGGAATTGAAAAGGGAATTTTTCCGGTTTTAGATAAATATTGAATGGAGACAGCGGATATGGAAGAAAAAAGGGGGATATTGAAAAGGGATATTGAAGGACTGAAGTGGCGACAAAATACACAATGAAACCCGTATTTGCAAGCCCCGGTTACAGAAGGTTGGTCAACAGTTATTTATCCCGCCAGAAATATGGAAATAAACTTATTCAAAACATTTTCTGTAGTTTTATCCACCGGAACCAACGGACAAAAATTTGGCCATACTACTGTCATATGAAGAAAAGCGCCTTTTGAAACAGATCTCAAAAGGTGATGAAAAGGCATTCAGGGCCCTTTATGACGCGTACTTCAACCATCTTTCCGCCTTTGTTCTTAAACTGTGCAAATCCCTCGCGGCAACGGAAGAGATCGTGCAGGACATCTTCGTCAGGCTTTGGATCAACCGCCATTCCCTTACGCAGTTCGACTCCCCGGAAGCCTACATCTTTTCCATGGCACGGAACAGGACCATCGACTATTTACGCCGGCTGGCAAAGGACACCAACCTTATAAGTGTATTGGCAGGCGAACCATCAGCATGCAATAATGACATCGAGGAACAGCTGAATGCCAAAGAGCTGAGGCGCCTGATAGAAGAAGCGCTGGGGCAATTATCCGCACAGAAGCAAACCATCTTCCGGCTGAGCAAGGACGAAGGGCTTGATCATGACCAGATAGCGGCCATCATGCAGCTTTCCAAAAGTACTGTAAAGAACCACCTTTCCGAAACCCTCCGCCATATCAGAGGGCATCTCAGCCAGCAACCCAATTCGGAAGCTACCTTGCTGCTCTTCCTGCTGCTTACGCTTCATTGACCCGGAGCAAAAAATTCTTCCTTCCAGGCAGTACGTTTCCTTTTCTGCGCCGTCTACTTCATGAAAGACGATTGTAAAACCTTATCCGCCAGGGTAACAAATGCCATACTTATGCAGGTTCCTCCCGAAAGACTTCGTTATTTATTACAACAATATGCAGCTGACAGCTGTACCAGGAAGGAATTGTTGGAGCTGCTCCGGGCCGTCGATGAAGCAAAGGAAGACGAGGCCCTGGAAAATTCATTGCAATCCATCTGGCAGGACCTGACAGGCTCCGACATGCCGCCCTCCATCGATAAAGAGCGGGTTTTCAGCCATATTATCAGCGACCCTGCGTTCCTGACCTCCGAAAAAAGGCGCTGGTGGCCCCGCCGGATGGCCGCCGCCGCCATGCTTATCCTTATCGCCGGGACATGCGCCTACCTTTATCTCACGCTGAAGCCTCCGCAAAAAATAGCCCAGGTGCCCACGGGTATTCAACAGGATGCTGCCCCCGGAGGTAACAAGGCCCTACTCACCCTGGCCGATGGCTCCACGATTGTGCTGGACAGCGCCCACAATGGGACGCTCCGGCAACAAGGCACGACAAAGCTGATCAAGCTGGACAGCGGCCGGCTGGTCTATAAGGCCCTGGCGGCGGGCGCTCAGATGGCAGTCCTCCAATACAACACCATATCGACTCCCAGGGGCGGACAATACCAGCTGGTATTACCCGATGGCACCAGGGTGTGGCTCAATGCCTCCTCCTCTCTGAGGTTCCCCACGGCATTTAATGGCGACAGACGCGAGGTCGACCTGGCAGGAGAGGCCTACTTTGAAGTGGCTAAAGAAAAAACACCGTTCAAAGTGCATATCTATTCCTCTGCGACCGGCATTGCCGCAGGCAATGGCGGACATCCGGCACATACGATAGAAGTACTGGGCACGCATTTTAATGTAAACGCCTATGAAGACGAGGCTGCCCTTGAGGCCACGCTGCTGGAAGGCAGTATAAAACTGGAAAAGGAAAATGAACAGGTGCTGCTGAGGCCGGGTCAGCAGGCGATAAGCGCCAGGGCAGGAGGAGCGATCCGTGTCATCCCGGATGCCGATGTGGACGCAGCCATCGCGTGGAAGAACGGCTATTTTCAGTTTGACGGAGCGGGTATCCCGGCGGTGATGCGCCAGCTGGCCCGATGGTATGATGTGGATGTAAGCTACGAGGGACCCATTACGGAAAGGCAGTTTGCCGGCCAGATGCCGCGCGGGGTCAACTTGTCGGAAGTTTTACGCATCCTGGAAGAAAGCAACGTTCATTTCAGGATCGAAGGAAAAAAATTAGTGGTGATGCCATAACCAAAAGGCGGACCACATAAAATAAGTGGTTAACTGAAAAGAAAAACCGGAAGTGAGTGAGACCACCTCCGGCGAGTAGCTCGGGTTAACCCATTTTTCACAATCGTACTACGGACTGCTTATTGTTTAACCCAAACACAACAAATGTATGCATTTAAATGCCAGGATCCGCCATGGATGTTATCCATGGGCTAAAACGCTGCTGATAATGAAGCTGACTGCTATTTTATTGCTTGCTGCCTGCCTGGAAGTATCCGCCACCGGGCGCGCGCAACAGGTTACGCTTTCGGAGACGAACGCTCCGCTGAAAAAAGTATTCGCAGCAATGCACCGACAGACAGGTTATCTTTTCTTTTATGACATGAAAGACCTCAAAAATTCCAGGCCCGTAACTATCAATGTGAACAATGCCGGTCTGGAAGCAGCACTGGACTTCTGCTTTTCAGACCAGCCGCTCACCTATACCATTGTCAACAAGACGGTGGTGATCAGGAAAAAGGTGCTGGAAGAAAAGGCTTCTCCCCCTGCTGCAGCCCCTCCCATCGAGATCACCGGTACGGTGACCAATAATAAAGGCGAGCCGCTGGCAGGCGTCACCGTATATGTTAAAGGGACCAGGAAAGGTGGGACAACCGACGAGCACGGCGATTTCAAAATCATCGTCACCGCCTCGAATGACCTGGCGCTGGAGTTTTCCATCGTCGGCTATGAATCACAGACCATAAAGGTGGGCAACCAGGCTGCGCTGCATGTGGTATTGAAAGAAGCCATTGCAGACCTCAGCTCCATCGTCATCGTCGGCTATGGCACACAAAAGAGAGAGAATCTCACGGGCGCTGTGGCAACGGTAAGCTCCAAGGAGCTGGAGGGCCGGCCATTGGTGAATGTGGCACAGGGCTTGCAGGGACTGATACCCAATCTGAACATTGACCTGGGCAGCGGCCGGCCCGGTACTTCCGCAACGTTCAATATACGTGGCATCACTTCCCTTAACTCCGGCAACAATAACAATAACAATAACAATGGTGGCCCACTGATCATGGTGGACGGCGTACAGATGGACCCCAACCTCATCAACCCGGGCGACATAGAAAGCGTCACGGTATTGAAGGATGCGGCATCTGCTGCTATCTACGGCAGCCGCGGCGCTTATGGCGTCATATTGATCACCACCCGCAACGGCAAGAAGAACAGCCCGACCCATCTCAATTATGCCGGGTCGTATTCCATCACGCGTCCTACCCGGCTGCCCAAACATCTCAACTCGGTGGACTATATCAATATGCACCGCGAGGCTGACAGGAATGGCCAGATGAGCGGGGGGAACACCGCCTCCTTCCCATTCACCGAAGAGGATTCCATCATGGCAACAAAATATCTTGCCGATCCTGCAAACAATCCCACCGGCTATCCCGATCCCGGCAATTCCTCCAAATATCGTTATGTGGGGAACACGGATTGGGTCAAAGTGCTGTATCCCGGCTGGGCCCCTCAGCAGCAGCACAATGTTTCCGTCGCCGGCGGCTCCGATAAGACTTCTTACATTGGCTCCCTCGGCTATTTTAACCAGAAAGGCATGCTGAAGCTGGGGAATGAAGATTACCAGCGCATCAACCCCAGCATAAGGGTGACGACGGAAGCCACACCGTGGTTGAGCCTCAACCTGAAGACTACGCTGAACCATATCCGGAACGACAGGTCGAATGCACCCACCAACAGTAATTCCAACAGCTACATACAGGGCGACGGCAGACCGAATATGCCCGTGTATAACCCGGGAGGAACGGATTATTCAGGACAGGGTAACTGGACGAACCCGGTGGCCGTCCTGGCGAACAATGGCCGGGATATACTCACTGCCAACGATCTCTGGTTCACTGGCGGCGCCGTGCTGACACCTGTGAAGCATGTCAGGGTCAATGCCGATTACACTTTCAACAGCTACTCCGCTTTTGAGCAACAGGTACAGAAGCAATTCTCCGAATATGGGGTCGACCACGTATTCCTGGATTATTATCCCTGGACCTATCCCGATGCGACAACGGAGATCAGCAATAACAATAACTACACGGCCCTGAACCTGTATGCCAATTATGAGAACACTTTCAATAAAGTGCATTATTTCAAGGCTACCGTTGGCTACAACCAGGAATACAGGCATTATAAAATAATCAATACACAGGCCAAGAATTTGATCGATCCCGGCACCCCCTTCATCGGCCTGAACTCCGACCCGAAGCCCCTGGTAAAGGGCAATGAATATGAGTGGGCCCTGAATGGCCTGCTCTACCGGCTGAATTATATCTTTTCCGATAAATATCTCCTGGAGGTCGATGGCCGATATGACGGTACATCCGCATTCCCCAGTGGAAAAAGATTTGTATGGTCCCCTTCCGCCTCGGCCGGCTGGCGTATCTCCGAAGAGCATTTTTTCACTCCTGCCAAAGATGTTATCAATGATCTGAAGCTCCGGGTGTCTTATGGAAAATTACCCAATCAGAAATTCGATCCTGCAAACCCTGCCGATGGAACGATCTATCCTTATGTAGGCCTGATGTCCTACGGTCAATCCAACTATATCTTCGGGTCCCAGCAAAACACTGCCGTGGGTGCGCCGGGCCTGGTATCGCCCGGGTTCACGTGGGAGACTGTCACCACTAAGGATGCCGGTCTGGATCTCACTGTGCTGAACCAGCGGTTGACAGGCAGCTTCGATTGGTATGCAAGGGAAACGAAGAATATGCTGGTCAGCGGTCAGCCCCTGCCCGGCGTCCTGGGGACGGCCGCTCCCAGCAAGAATGCAGCCAGCCTGATGACAAAAGGCTGGGAGCTTAACCTGACCTGGAGCGATAAGATCGGCAAGGACCTTTCTTATTCCATACGTTTTGGATTGTCGGACTACACCGCGAAGATCACCAAATATGATCTGAATCCCACAGGGTCCCTGGGAGACTACTATGTAGGGAAAAAATTCAATGAGATCTGGGGCTTTGCCACAGCCGGATACTTCAAGACCGATGCGGAAGCCGCTGCCTATGATCAATCGCAATTGTCGGGGGTCACGCAGATGGCCGGGGACATAAAATACGCCGACCTGGACAAGAATGGGAAGATCTCTTACGGTGACAATACAGTCTCCAATCCCGGCGATCAGAAGGTCATCGGCAATTCAACACCCCGCTACCAGTATGGGTTCAATCTCAAAGTTCAATATAAGAACTTCGACCTGGCCCTGTTTGTACAGGGCGTGGGAAAAAGGGATTATATGCCCGGTGACAATGCGTTTTGGGGATTCCAATCTGAATGGAGCGTGCCCTTTGTCTATATGAAAGACCATTGGACGCCGCAGAACCCGAATGCTTATTTTCCCCGGCTGCGTTTCGGCGGAGGCAGCAATTTTCAGACCCAGACCAAATACCTGCAGAGCGCCGCTTATGCCAGGCTGAAGAACCTTTCCATCGCATATACCTTGCCGGCAGAATTGCTCAGCCGTGCCAAAATAAAGAGCATACGGGTATATGTCACAGGGCAGAACCTTTTCGAGATCACCAAAATGTTCAAGGCATATGACCCGGAGACCATCGGTTTCGGTACTTATCCGTTGAGCCGTTCTGTCTCGTTCGGTATGCAGGTAGGCTTATGATACAACATTTAAAATTTTAAGTATGACAAACAAACAACTTACTATATATATCCTGGCCCTTACAGGCTGGCTATTCTCCGCCTGTAACAAGCAGCTCAATCTGTATCCAAAAGATGCGCTGAGCGAACCTACTTTCTTCAAGAATGCCAATGACCTGGCCTTATATTGCAACCAATTTTACCAGGACCTGCCCCAACAGAACTCTTTCTGGTCCGACAGGTATTCCGACAACGAGCTATCCCTCGATCATGGCGACGGCTTCCTGGACGGCACCTATGTAGTGCCTGTTTCGGGAGGTGGCTGGGACTGGGGCCAGATCCGCAATGTCAATTACTTTTTACAACGCTATCAGCGGGCCGATGCGGATCAGGCCACGCTGAATAAGTATGCCGCGGAAGCACGGTTCTTCAGGGCCTACTATTACTGGCAGAAAGTCATCCGGTTTGGGGATGTGCCCTGGCTGAATAAGGACCTCACGGATACATCCGTCGCGCTGCTGTATGGCCCGAAGAACCCGCACAAGCAAGTAATGGATTCAGTGCTGGCCGACCTGAACTTCGCCGTCGGCAACCTGCCCGACCTGGACGCGGTGGAGGCAGGGCGCCTCCATAAATATGCCGCCCTCGCATTGATGTCACGCATATGTCTGTGGGAAGGAACTTACCGGAAATACCATGGCATGGGCGACGAAACTCCTTACCTGAATGCAGCGGTCACTGCCTCCGAAGCCATCATGAGCTCAGGGAACTATGGCATCTGGTCGACGGGCAGCCCTAACACGGATTACTATAATCTCTTTATCCAGGACGACCTTACCAATAACAAGGAAGCCATTCTGCCCAGACTATATATCAAGAATGTACTAACGCAGAACCTCACACGTGAATTGGGCGAGAGCAGCACCGGCTTCACCAAGGACTTCGCACGCAGCTTCCTTTGCACGGATGGACTGCCCACGGCATTGAGCCCCTTATATAAAGGTGACGACTCCCTGGATGCGGAAGCCACCAACCGCGACCCCCGCTTTTCCCAGCTGATCGCTACCCGGGGATTTGTGCTGAAGAACAACACCGATGGGTCCAGGGATATTTTCACGCTGCCGGACATCGGTACGGCCACGGCGCCCACAGGCTATATGATCATCAAGTGCCTGTCCCCTGACCCGGCACAATGGAATGCAGCCCAATCCACGCTCGACCTGTTCATATTCCGCTATGCGGAGATATTGCTGAACGAGGCAGAGGCCCAGGCCGAGCTGGGGCAGTGTACCCAAACAGTGCTGGACAATACCATCAACCTCCTGCGGGACAGGGTGGCCATGCCCCATATGGTGATCGGCTCCCTCGTGAAAGACCCCAACTCTATTTTCCCCTCCCTCCCTGTATTGCTGGATGAGATCCGCCGGGAAAGAAGGATCGAACTGGCAGCGGACGGTTTTCGCTATAATGATATGCTACGCTGGAAAGCGGGTACGATCATTAATAACCCCGCAACCATCCTGGGCATGAAGCTGGTGCCTGCCATACGCGCGCAATATCCGCCCAACCAGGTGGCCGGCATAGTGGTAGATGCCAATAATTATATCAGGATCTATACCAACGTAACTTCGCGTACCTGGGATGATAAAATGTATTTGTATCCCATCGCTACGCAGGAATTGACATTAAACCCTAACTTGAAGCCGCAAAACCCGGGCTGGTGATATCATGAATCATAAACATAGAATAATGAGCTTTAAGCAATTTGCAATCCTATTGACCCTTCTCTCGATCACCGGAACCTTTACAGCGGCCCGCGCACAGGAAGCACCTGCCCCCTCAGGGCCCGTGCCCAATGCCCGGCAGATAGAATGGTACCACCGGGAGATCATCGCCTTTATTCATTTTGGCATGAACACTTTTGAAGGTGTCAATGAAGGCGAAGGAAAGGCGAGCCCCGCGCTGTTCAATCCCACAGCCCTGGATTGCAACCAATGGACGGGTGTCCTCAAAAAGGCGGGCATACCCTGCGCCATCTTCGTGGCCAAACATGCCGACGGCTTTTGCAACTGGCCATCCTGGTACACCAATTATTCGGTGAAGAACAGCCCGTGGAAGAATGGCCAGGGAGATATTGTCAGAGAATTTACGGACGCCTGCAAGGCCGCCGGGATAAAGGCAGCCATTTACCTGGGGCCGCATGACAGGCATGACGCCAGGTATGGCACTCCGCTGTATGCCGACTATTATGCCGGTCAGCTATCGGAACTTTTAAGGAACTATGGTCCCATCTGGGAAATATGGTGGGATGGGGCAGGGGCGGATAAGCTTACCACGGCCTTCTATACCCGCTGGGCGGACACCGTCCGCAAATTGCAACCCGGCTGTGTTATCTTCGGAACAAAGAACTCCTACCAGTTCGCCGACTGCCGCTGGGTAGGCAACGAGTCGGGCATAGCGGGTGATCCATGCTGGTCGACGATCGATCCGGCGTCCATCCGGGAAGAATCGGCCCATATCAATGAGCTGAACAAGGGCGAGGTCGACGGAACGGCCTATGTGCCGGCGGAAGTGGACGTGTCGATCCGCCCCAGCTGGTTCTACCATCCGGAGGAAGATGCAAAAGTAAAGACCGTCGCTGAGCTATGGGAGCTGTATCTCCATTCGGTTGGCCGTAACAGTGTGCTGCTGCTGAATTTCCCTCCGGACCAGCGGGGATTGATCCCGGATATCGATGCGCAAAGGGCCGACAGCCTGCGCCGGCTGATCGATGGTACCTTCAGGACCAACCTGGCTGCCGGCGCGACGATAAAGACACTGCATCCCCGGGGTGGAAAGTTTGCGGCCGCCAATCTGTTGGACGGCCTTGAACAAACCTATTACGCAACGACGGATGCCTTCCATACGGACACCATCACCTTCAACCTCGGCGCGGCAAAGACATTCGACGTCCTGATGCTGCAGGAAGTGATCGGGCTGGGCCACCGCACCACGGGCTGGTCAGTGGACTATTCCACAAATGGTAAGACCTGGATATCCATTCCGGAGGCGACAGGTAAACAATCCATTGGCTATAAATGGCTTGTCAGGTGCAAGCCTGTTACTGCCACGAAGGTCCGGCTGCGGATCACTGCCGGTAAGGCATGCCCGGCCATTCATACTTTTGGTCTATATCGGCAGCAGTATTGATGATGTAAGGTTTTCCATTTATCTTGTAGCCAAGTTGTCAACTGCTATGAGAGGGATCTTATCCGTATTATTTATTTTTATTATTGGTTCGGCGTACCCGCAGGGTCCTGTCACGGCAGGTTTCACCACTATTGATCATGCTTGTGTCAACACGCCTGTTGCCATTCAGAATACGACCGTAGGAGCAACCAATTATTACTGGAGCTTTTGTGCTGCCGATTTCAATTCGACGCCGGAGGCCATCAACCTGGGTAATCCCGGCGGGCTCCTGTCTGCTCCTGTCTTCAATTGTTATGCCCAGGATGATAATAAGAATTTTTACGCGCTGGTGACCAGGTACAACGACGGCCACCTTATCCGGCTGAATTTCGGCACCAGTCTGCTGAACAATCCTACGGCCGAAGACCTGGGTAATTTCAACGACGTTCTTCCCAATCAGCTGGAAGGCATACAGCTGTTGCGGGTCAATGGTAAATGGACGGCCCTCATCGTTGGCGGCGGAGGCCAGACGGTGAACTCCAGTCCCAGGATCGTGAAGATCGACTTCGGCAGCAGCCTCGCCAATCCACCCGTGGCCACCAACTGGGGCAATCCCGGAGGACTCAGTCTGCCGCACGACCTGTTCGTAACAAAGGAAGGCGGTAATTACTATGGATTTTCCATCAACGTCAACGACAATACGATCACCCGCCTGAGCTTCGGCCCGGATTTCACCAATCCGCCCACGGGCGTCAACCTGGGTAACATCGGTAATATCGATTATCCCGCAGGCCTTACGTTCGTGAACTATCAGCAGAATTGGTTTGCTCTCATTGCCAACAGGGTCACCAATTCCCTCACCAGGCTGAGCTTCGGGACATCCCTCCTGAATATGCCGGCTGGCGTCAATATCGGGAACCCCGGGAACACCCTGGCCTATCCGCGGGATGTTTCGCTGTTTACTACCTGCGATGGTATATATGGGTTTGTCGTCAACGAAACGAGCAACGATCTGGTGAAGCTGAATTTCGGTACTGATCTTCTTTCCAGTCCCGCCGCCACCAACCTGGGCAATACGGGCAGCCTGAGCTTCCCGCATTCCATATCGGACTTTTTCCGGGTGGGGAACGATATCTATGCCTTTATTTGCAATGTTTCCAACAGTACCCTCACCCGTATACGATTTGCCGGCTGCCAGGATATCCCGGGCTCCAACGCAAAGGATCCCGCGCCCATCACTTATCAGCGGGCGGGGATGTATAATATCAATCTGCTGGTAGACCTGGGATTGCCGACACAGACCTCCTTCTGCAAGCAGGTGACGATCTACCCCGCGCCTCAGGGAGCTTTTCAGGGTGATACTGTCTGCTATGGCAATAGCCCTGCCTTACTGTTCACCACCACTGCAGGAACGGCGCCATTCTCCATCGATTACAACGACGGCAGCAACAATTACGCACAGTCCAACCTGGATGGTCTTTCGGCCATTACACTGCCATACCCGCTGACTGCTCCGGGTTCCACCACATTCAATCTTCGTTCGATCAGCGATGCCAACGGTTGTATAGCAAAGCCAAATACCTCTTCAAGGGTAATGATCGATCCGCTGCCACAGGGAGGCCTTTCGGGAAGCACAGCCTGTACTGCCGATTCTGCCGTCGTCCTCTTTACCGCCGGCAGCGGGATCGCTCCCTTTCACATTCAATTCTCCGATGGGATAAACAGCCTGGACAAGGATGAGCTGAGGAGCAGCGCATCCATCAAGCTGCGGCCCCTGACCGCATCCACCGCCTATACGCTGCTGTCGATCACCGACTCGCTGGGCTGCTCCCGGACATCCGGGTTCACATCGCCGGCCGTCATGCTGCACCTGTATACATCTCCCACCGTGGCCTTCGCTCCCCTGGATGGTGTCTGCTATAATAAGGCATCCTTCCCCATCACAGCAGCAGGAGAGACCTCCGGCCTGGCGGGCAGCGGTCTTTACAGCGGAGCAGGGATAGACGGACAGGGAAATTTTTCACCTGCACATGCCGGCGCCGGCACGCACACGCTCACCTATACCTATACGACCAATGATGGCTGCATTGGGGCTGACAGTACCCCTATTGTCGTCTACCAGCTACCTCCCGTACAACCTGCCCGGGTGATCGACATCTGCGGAGGGATACCCGTTCGTTTGTCCACTGGAGGATCCACCCGCTATAGCTATACCTGGTCGCCTGCTTTGCCATTGGATAATGCCACCCGGCCTGATCCCATTGCGACGGTGGATAGCACCACCACCTTTATTGCGCAGGTGACGGACTCCAACGGATGCTCATCTTTCGATACGGTGAAGATCAATGCGCCGGTGAATAGCCGGACGGTACTGGCCGTGCCCGGCAGTTTTACACCCAATGGGGATGGTCACAACGACTGCTTCGGCATACAACGCTGGGGACAGGTGACCATCGAGGAATTCTCCGTATTCAACCGCTATGGACAGCGTGTCTTCTCCACGAAGAATCCATCCGAATGCTGGGATGGCACTTACCAGGGGCAGGTCCAACCTACCGGCGGATTTGTCTATGTCATCAAGGCCAGATCCTTCTGTGGACAGATCACCCGGACGGGAATGGTGATGCTAATACGATAAATCACCAGGAAGATAGCCCAATCCGTTGAAATCTTACTATCTCATGCAACCCTTTTGGCCAGCCCATTGTCATCCTTCAAGTAACGAATTGGGAGTTTCGGGGGTATTTGGGACAGGATTGTTTATATTGCAATACGAATAACGTTTGATCGCCTAATCTGCTAAAACGATTGAGATGGTACAGCTGGGAGTTTTGTTAACGCAGTATCACCGCCTGTTAAGTGTGGCAGCCATACTGGATGTCTTCGAGACGGTGAATGGTTTTTATGAAGAGGAAGGCCGTGCGCCTTTTTTCAGGATCCATGTGGTCAGTGACGGTACGCATCCCTCGACCTATGGGGCCTATCAGCTGCAGGAGCTGGATGGCACTAACCGGTATGAGTTGATCCTCATCCCTGCATTTTGCTGCAGCGATATGGGCAAAGCCATCCGGGATAACAAGGAATATATAGAATGGCTCTGCGGACAGCGTCGCCAGGGCGCCTCCATAGCCAGTGTCTGCACCGGCGCTTTCCTGCTGGCAGCCACCGGTCTGCTGAATGATAAGACGGCCACTACCCATGTAGACGCTTCCGGCTCCTTTGCAGCCGCCTTCCCTGCCGTAAAGCTACAGGCCCATGCCGTGGTGACCCAGGACCAGGACATTTATACCAGCGGCGGCTCCACCAATAGCTTCCATCTCCTGTTGCTGCTGATAGAAAAATATTGCGGTCGCGAGATCGCCATTCGTACGGCCAAGTACTTCGCCATCGACATGGACAGGGAGCAGCAGACCTACTTCGCTACTTTCCGGCCCGCGCCTTCGCACAATGACGAGCTGGTGAGCCAGCTGCAGCAGCGTATCCGTAAAGACTATGCGGATGTGAATACCATCGAGGAGCTGATCAATGACATTCCTTCCAGCCGTCGAAACCTTGCGCGCAGATTTAAACAGGCCACGGGCGTGACCTTTATAGAATACTTACAGCGGACGAGGATCGAGGCGGCCAAAAGAGTGCTGGAGCAGGCTTCCGGCGGCGTCCTGGAATCCATGATCGCCTCGGGATATAATGATGAGAAGACATTCCGGCAATTATTCAAGAAGACAGTGGGCATGACGCCCAGCAGCTACAGGGATAAATACAATGTGCGTGCGACGCCCACCCGCCACTCCCTTACTCAGTCCGAAGCGCTTTTACAGGATTCTCCACGGCAGCCCTGATACCTTCAAAGCTGACGGTGACCAGGGCGATAAAGATGCCCAGCATTCCACCGGACGCAAACATCCACCAGGTGAGCTCGATGCGATAATCCATCTGTTGCAGCACGGTATGCAGCACCCAAACGGCCAGGGGGAGAACGATCACACAGGCCAGCAGGACGGGCTGGAGGAATTGGCGGGTAAGGAGGAACCATACCCTCGCCACGCTGGCCCCCAATACCTTGCGGATGCCGATCTCCTTTGTGCGCCGCTCCGTCAGAAAAGCGGAAAGACCGAATAATCCCATACAGGAAATGAAGATGGCAAACCCGCCGATGATGTTCAGCAGCATCTTGGCGGACCGGGCCCCTTCGAACTTTTTTTCGTATTCTTCTTTTATAAAATGAAATTCAAAAGGATAGCTGGGGTCGACCTTTTTCACTGCCTCTGCGATACGATCGAGATTTTCATGCCAGTGCGCGTCATTTTGCAGCCGGACAAAAAAATGATCCATCTTTCCCTTGCTCAGGTAGAGGACGAGGGGCTTGAATGCACGGGACGGGTCGTTGAACACAAAGTTCTCCACCACACCGATGATGGTATTATCTCCCAGCCTGGTGCCGACCACAGGCGCTTTCAATCCCATCCTTCTCACTGCCTCCTGGTTCAACAGACAGGACGCCGTGTCTCCAAATCCGGCGCTGAAATCACGCCCCTCTACCAGTCGCATGCCCGCCGTCTTCGCCCAGTCGTATTGCACCCAGCTGATATTGACCAGGAAATTCTGATCGGCCATCTTGCCCGGCCATTGTATGCCATCGGTAGCACCATTAAAACGGATCAGGTTCTCCGAACCTGCCGACACGCTGGTCACGCCCGGGATCTTTATCAATTCGTTTTTTACTAAATTGTACTTGCCGGCCATTTCCCCTCTCGCAGGCAGCTCGATAAGATTGGCTGTATCATAGCCAATGGGTCTCTCTTCCACATGACTGGCCTGCAGATAGAGCACGATGGTGCTGGTGATAAGAAAGATCGATATCACAAACTGGAAGGTCACCAGCGCCTTGCGGACAAAGGAGCCGCCCTTGCCTGAACTGATGACGCCCTTCAAAACCTTCACAGGCCGGAAGCTGCTGAGGTACAATGCAGGGTAGCTTCCTGCTACCAGCCCTGTCAGCAGGCCGATGCCTAATATACTGCCCCAGGTGGTGAAATTGGATGCGTCGAAAGTCAACCGGACCCCCGAAACCTGTGCGAAATAAGGCAGGAACCATGATGCCAGTGAAACGGCCAGCACCAGCGACAGCAGGGTCATCAGCATGGCCTCGCTGAGGAAATGGAAAATGATCCTTGCCCTGGACGCGCCCAGCGTCTTACGCACGCCTACCTCCCGCGCCCTGTATTCACTGCGGGCGGTGGTAAGGTTCATAAAATTTATACAGGCGATCAGCAGGACAAAAAATCCGATGGCGCTCATAAAAACAATCATCAGGACCCTCCCTCCCTGGGGATGGCCGTTCCTGAATTCGCTGTGCAGATATCTTTCAGCCATCGGGTAAGCAAAGAGCTCGGTCTTATTTTCGCCATGTTTTTTTAGCAGGTCCTTCAGCTTTTTATTCAGTCCGGTGATGCTGGCGCCTGGCTTTAGCTGCATCCAGGTGGCAAGGCCATTGTAATCCCAGCGGTTTACCCAGTCATTGTCCTTTTCAAAAAGTGAGAAGGGGAGAATGATGTCAAAGCGATCGGTGCTGTTGTTCGGCAGATCGCGGATGACGGCGCCCACTTTCAACGTATGCGTATTGTTATGTACCAGGGCCTTTCCCATGGGAGCTTCATCGCCAAAAAGCTTCCGGGCGGCCTTTTGTGTGATGACCACGGAACCTCCGTCACGAAGCGCTGCCACCGGGTCGCCTGACACGGCGGGGAAGGTCATCATATTGAAATAATCAGGCTCCACATACATCCCGGCTTCATACAGGCTTTTATCACCTGCCACGATCAATTGATCAGTTGCCGAAGTTGTGCGCACTACATATTTCAGCTCGGGCATCTCCTGCCGTATCATGGGCGCCAACGGGCCGCACACATTGTCCCCCGTGTGGATATCACCGCCCCGCTGCTGGTTCAGCATCAGCCGGCTGATGGCAGGCATGTTGGTGTGAAACTTATCCATGGTAAATTCATGGGCGATCCAAAGCATCGTGACAATGCTGGTCGCAAGTCCGACGGATAAGCCAATGATATTGATAACAGACGCGACCCTGTTGCGTACCAGGTTGCGCCATGCGAATTTGATGTAATTTTTGATCATATGTTTGCAGGAGAAGTTAAGCCAAAGGTGCCAAGAGAGTGCCAGAGTATTAAGTGATTTAAAACCAGTAACATAACGGTTATATCACCCCTGTTGACTGTACAGTTTCGATACACCGTGTGTTCGGGTTTACCCTAAGAGAAGCCGGCGCTAGTTGCGCCGGCTTCTGTATTGAACAGGGGATATCCCCATCAATTTTGCGAACATCCTTGAAAAATAGTAAGGGTCTTCAATCCCCAGCTTATCGGCGATCTCTTTTATCCGGAGCTCGGTATACAGGAGATACTGGCAAGCCTTCTGGATCTTCAGATGATTGAAATACTCGATGGGTGCAAAGCCCGTTTTCTTTCTGAAGAGCGCCGAATAATGCGAAGCGGAAAAATTAACAGACCTGGCAATGTCCTCCAATGTCAATGGCTGTGAGATATTCTCCTGCATATAATTGATCGATAGCTCCACCGCATCGTCCGGCTGCTTATTCCCGGACAAGTTGAACTTGTCGGCATACATGAACGAAGCGATATAGTGGTAGAGGCAGACATTGGCATAACAGATATTGTCATTCCCATATCCCCTTTCAAGACAGGTGTACATGTCCTCGAACAGGTCGATCCGCCTGGGCTGGAACTCCACCGATCCCTGGTGGTCGTTGATCCTTTGTATAAGGCTGTTCACCAGGCCGCAGGACATGGAGCCTGAAAAGTGTACCCAGTAGATAGTCCAGGAATGGGTTTCGCTGGCAGCATAGCTATGCTGTTCGCCCGCGGGGATAATGATGAATGAGCCGGGATGCAGCTCGTATCTCTTCTTCATTACCTGGGCGCTTCCATTTCCTTCCACGCAGTAAATGAGTATGTGCTGATCGCTGCCGTGTATCCTTTGGCGATAGTGATACTGCGCTTTTGGGTAGTATCCGATGTCCGTAATATACAGGCGCCCGACCTCGGGATTGCTGGTACAGAATCCGGAAAGTATCTTACGCGGAAGTACAACCGAACGTTGCCCGGCAAAGCCTTCTTTTTTTCTGAGTACGCGTTGGGATGGCATATTGAGGTCCTTCGGAGATAATAAAATTGTCCAGCAATATAGTAAAAAACTCCATCCTGCCAGACTTCATATAGGATTAAAATTGTGCCATCATAAATAACGATCAACGAAAACTTGTCAGCGTATGAAACAAAAACTGCTGCTTATAATTCTTTTTGCCTGTATGTCAGGTATGGCTGCCTTCGCGCAGTCCGTGCAGGTCTCCGGGCGTGTCACCACTTCGGGGAGTGTGCCCCTTCCGGGCGCCAACATAGCCGTCAAAGGCGCTTCACGGGGCGTCATCAGCGATGACGACGGAAAATTCTCCATCACAGTACCTGCCAGGGCCACGCTCGTCATCTCTCATATTGGGTTTAGCACCAGGCTGGTACCTGTAAAAGGCCAGACCAATATGATCGTGTCGCTGGACAGCGCCACTAAAGAGATGGACAATGTGGTGGTCATTGGTTACCAGACGGCTTCGCGTAAAAGCGTCAGCACTTCCATTTCTTCCGTATCGGCCAAAGACATTGAGTCTTATACGACGGGTAATGTGGCCAACACCCTGCAGGGAAAGGTGCCGGGCCTGCAGGTGGTATCCGGTGGCGGTCTGCCGGGCGCACAGCCGAAGATCCTGATCCATGGCCTCAGCAGTATCAACTATAACAATAACCCGCTGATCATCGTGGATGGGGTGGAGTCGGATATCAATTCGCTGAACTTCATCAATCCCTCGGATATCGCCACCATCGATGTGCTGGAAGATGCGGCTGCCGCGGCCATCTATGGGGCCCGGGGCGGCCAGGGCGTCATCATGGTCACTACCAAAAGAGGAAGGGGCAAAGCTACTATCAATGTTTCCGGATCTTATGGTATCAATAAATTGCCGAACCTGAAGCTGGCAAGTGCCACCGAATATGCCCGGATCATGAACCAGGAGGCGCAGGCCAGCGGGAGCGCCCTGCCTTTCCCGGACCTCTCCAGGATACAGAACACGGACTATTGGAACAATACCTTTGACGACGGTCGTACGCAGAACTATATGGTCAGCGCTTCGGGAGGCAGGAATGGCATGTCCCTGTACGGAAGCCTGGGCTATTACCGCGAGGATGCTTACAACGCCACTTCCAATGGCGGCAACTGGCAGAAGTACACGGCCCGTTTCAATGCCGACATGGAGGTCAGCAAGGCGGTGAAGTTCGGCATCAACCTGGCGCCCCGTTATGAGACCTGGCTGAACTCTCCCAATGTTACGTATGCCGCCTATGCCATGGATCCCACGACGGCGCCGTTCAAAAGCACGGATTCGGTGTACAGGGCCATGGCTGCTGCCGGCTCTAAAATGAATTTTACGGCTTTCAATCCCATCTACAGCCGGCCCAACCGCAGCGGATTCAACGGCATTACCAACCCTGCGTTTAATTTCCTCACCAATTTTAATAAGAACGATTTCTTCGGCACGCAGTATAGCACTTACCTGCAGATCACGCCCATAAAGAACCTGGTGATCAAAAGCACTGTAGAAGGGTTTGTGAATGTGGGACAGGCCAACGACTATACGCCGAAGTATTTCCTGGCGCCCAATTCCTATAACCTGAATAGTACCCTGAGCTCTTCCACCACGCTGTACGCCCGGTGGAAGATCACCAATACGGCCAACTATAAGTTTTCCATCGGGGATCATTCCGTCGATGTCCTCGCCGGGCAAAGTACGGATAAATACACGGTCAAGGGCACCAGCGCCTCCAGGTCCGATACGACGTCCATCCCCCTGGACATTCCCACTTCCCAGTATATTGCAGGCGCCACCGGCACGATCACGGGCGGCAGCGGCACGTATCAACCCGGGGCCAGCTCCAGCGGCGCTCCCTGGGGAAACATGGTCTCTTATTTCGGGTCCCTCCGGTACAACTACCAACAGAAATATTACCTGGCGGCCACCATGCGCGCGGACGCATCTTCGCTGGTGAACCCGGTCTATCGCTGGGGCTATTTTCCCACGGTCTCCGGCGCCTGGGTCCTTTCGGAAGAATCTTTCTTTAAGAATATCAAACCAGGGCTGATCAATTACCTGAAGCTGCGGGCCAGCTGGGGGAAATCCGGGGGCAACCTGCCTCAATATCCGGGCGGCTGGCTCACCCTCCTGGGCGCCACTACCTATCCCACGGCCACCGGCGGCGTCGTATCCGGCTTTGCTCCCTCCACCATTGCCAATCCCGCGCTCAAATGGGAGGTGCAGAAGGACTATACCTTCGGGCTGGAAGGTACGCTGCTGAATAATAAGCTGAACTTTACGGTGGAGAAATTCGTTCGCAATCCCAGCAATCTGCTGGAGAATATTACGGTGGATTACGTACTGGGGTACCCGCAGGGATATTATCCCACCCAGCTGGCCAACATTGGAAAAATGACTACCAACGGCTGGGACTTTTCCATCGGGTATAAGGAGAATATCACCCGGAAGCTGCGCTTTGACGTGAACTTTACCGTTAGCCATTCGAGGTCCATCGTGGATGACCTGGGCACGGCGGACCCCATCATAGGCCGGGAAGCCAACGATGTCATCTCTACGGGCCGCAGCCGGCTGACCAAAGAACATGAGCCCGGCGCCTGGTACGGCTTTGCCACGGATGGTGTATTCCAGACGGACGCCGAAGCGGCGGCCTATGTCAACAAGAATGGCACCCGCCTGCAGCCCAAAGCTACGGCCGGCGACCTGAAATACAGGAATATCAATGGGGACTCCGTCCTGGACAATAAGGACCTGACGGACCTGGGCTCGCCCTGGCCGAAATACACCGGCAATCTGACGCTGAGTGTCAGTTACGGACGCTTTGATCTCCGGACGGAATTCTATGGCTCTTTCGGCGCCAAATATTTCCAGAGCTACCGGCTCAACATGAACCCCACGGGTCACCTGAACTTCAAGTCCGGCCTGGCCGATCAGTTCTGGCATGGCCAGGGCACCAGCAACAAGTTCCCCATCCTGCGTTACCCCGACCAGAACGGGAATTTCAGCAAGATGTCCGACTTCTTCCTGGCCTCTTCGAATTTTGTACGCTGCAGCCTGTTGCAGGCGGGCTATACCTTCCCCAACTGGATCAAGGGCGTAAATAATCTTCGGGTATACGCCTCCGTGCAAAACCTGTTCACCATCACCAAATATCCCGGATTGAACCCTGACCTGCCCTGGTACAACACACCGGGCTACAATGGCGTGGATAATTTCCAGGCCATACCTTCCCGGCTGTTCCTGGTGGGCATCAATCTTAATTTATAAACAGACTGTTCTTAAAATAATTCAAATGAAGACTTCTTTTTTCCTGATGGGCGGCCTGGCTTTGCTGACGATGGTCAGTGGATGCCAAAAATCCCTGCTCGACGTGGACACCAACGGGACGGTGCAAACCTCCCAATATTTCACCAACCTGGATCAGTGTAATACTTCCACGCAGGTAGCTTACCGCTATATCGACTGGGACAGCTGGTGGCAGATCTTCAACTGGCGCTACCTGGCAGGTGAAGCAGCCAGCGACAATGCCTGGATCGGCAATACCTACCAGTCCACACATGCAACGTATGACGCCGTGTCGCAGTATGTGCTGGACGCGGGGAACGACAGGTGCGAAGATCAATGGATCATGCTGTATAAGGGTATCGGGATATTCAACAATACCATTGAAGGTATACAGGGCGCGCCCATCGATACGGCCAGCAAAATGAAGTTCATCGGGGAGCTGAAGTTCCTCCGGTCCTGGTGCTATTTCGACCTGGTGCGCAACTATGGCGGTGTGCCCATCGTGCTGAAAACGTATCCCGCCAGTACCCATCTGCCCCGTAATACGGTGAATGAAGTATACGACCAGCTGATCAATGATCTGAAGGAATGCGCCGCCATCCTGCCCCGCAAGTCGGCCTATTCCGCCGCGGATAAGTTCAGGGCTTCTTCCGGCGCCGCCCTGGCCCTGCTGGCAAAGGTCTATCTCTACAAAGAAGACTGGCAAAATGCGGAAGCGACGGCTGCGCAGGTGATCAACATGGGTGAGTATTCGCTGGAAGCCAGCTTTGGCACGCTGTGGGATTATAACTATAAGAACGGGCAGGAGTCCATCTTCGAGATCCAGTGCGCCTCTTCCAAGAACCCGCCCCTCCCTTCCAGCGCGCAGTATATGATCAACGCCGTGGCCGACGGAGGATGGGGCTATTACGGGCCTACCAGCGACCTGGAGAACGCTTACATTGCGGCAGGCGACAGCATCCGGATGGTATGGACCATCAACCGCCAGGGCAAGCCGGTGGCGGGCGATCCCAACAACAACAGCTTCAGCGGCGGCGGTTATCCTGCCAACCAATCCAAGTCCGGAAGGTTCTCCCGGAAATGGTATGTCCCGAAATCCCAGCGCCCTGCCAATGGGCTCTATTCCCGCAATGACATCATCCTGCGGTTGGCCGACGTGCTGCTGATCCATGCGGAAGCCTGTGCCATGGAGAACAAGACGGGCGACGCACTGACCTCACTGAAAAAAGTGCGGGACAGGGTCAGCCTTACTACGGATATGTCCCTTACAGGCTGGGACCTGATCACGGCCGTAAGGACCGAGAGAAGGCTGGAGACGGCCTTTGAAGGCGACAGGCTCTATGACATCCGCCGGTGGAAGGACCAGGCAGGCAAGCCCGTCATCAATAGCATCCTGGGTGCCAACGGCAGCTTTGTAAGGTACAACACGCAGACCAGCACGGATTTTTATGAGACGAAAAATACGCTGGAGCCACAGAATAAAGGAATTCATTTCGATCCGGCGATCCATCTGTTATGGCCTATCCCTAACAGTGAGATCGTAGCTTCAGGAGGAGTCATAAAACAAAACCCCGGCTACTAATTATGAAAAATTTACGCGTTCTGATCATTACTATCCTGGCCCTTCCCGCCGCCGTGCTGGTGGGCGAATGCAAGAAGGCCGGCCAGGCCCTGCCGCCGCCCGATGATAAGGTCTGTTTTTACAATGGGGTGGACACCTGTAATAAAGCGCAGGCAAAGCTCACCCTCACCGTGGACCTGGGCAAGACGCAGCAGACGATCCACAGCTTTGGCGCTTCCGACGGGTGGACCTGTAAGTTCATCGGTAAGTGGGCCGATGGCGCTAAGAAAAATAAGATCGCCGACATGCTGTTCAGCATGGATACGCTGCCGGATGGAACGCCCAGGGGCATCGGTCTTTCCCTTTGGCGGATGAACATAGGGGCCGGCAGCTTCGAGCAGGGCGACACCAGCCAGATCTCCACAGACTGGCGGCGGGAAGAATGTTTCCTGGATAAGGACGGTGCTTATGATTGGAACAAAGAGGCCGGGGGGCAATGGTTCCTGCAGGCCGCCCGTCAGCGGGGCGTAAAATATAGTCTTGGGTTTGCGCTGTCCCCGCCCGTGTGGATGACGAAGAACGGACGGGCCTTCAATACCTCCGGCACGACGAGCTTTAATATTGCGGACGGCAGGATGGGCGACTATGCGGATTTCCTGGCGCAGGTGGCTGGCCACCTGCAGCTGGACTATATCAGTCCTGTCAACGAGCCGCAATGGACCTGGGGGACGGCGGGTACGCCCGCGGGCCAGGAAGGCAGCCAGGCACAGAATTCCGAGATAGCGGATATGGTGAAGCTGCTCTCCCCCAAGCTGTCCACGGTGGCGCCGGCGTCCAGGGTCGTCGTGGGAGAGGCAGGCCAATGGAATTACCTGTATGGCACCAACTCCGATGGGAGAGGGGACCAGATCAACCAGTTCTTCAACGCTTCTTCCGGCAACTACATCGGCAATCTGCCCAATACTTTGCATGCTATTTCCGCTCACAGCTATTTCACCACCTGCCCTGATGACAATATCGTCAGCATCCGGCAGCAGGTGGCCACCAAAATGAAACAGGTGGATCCCACCCTGGAAGCCTGGCAGTCCGAGTTCGGTATCCTGGGGAATATATGCAATCTCTACAACGGCAGCCCCCGTACGACCAACATCGACTACGGACTGTATGTCGCCAAGACCATCCATCATGACCTTACGATCGCGGGCGTCACTTCGTGGCAATGGTGGCTGGCCGTCAGTCCGTATAATTACAGTGACGGACTGGTGTATATCAATGACCCTTCCGGGAACATCAATGTTGACAATTGCAAGCAGGACGGCACCGTGCTGGACTCCAAACAGCTGTGGTCGCTGGGCAATTATTCCAGGTTCGTCCGCCCGGGCATGAAGCGGGTGGCGGCTACGATCCAGGGGCTGGACAATCCTGTGACGGCTGCAGGATCACTGATGGTGTCCGCCTATAAGGATGAGGCGGCCAAAAAGCTCGTCATGGTAGTGGTGAATGTCTCCACGCAGCCGGCGACCTTGCAGCTGTCGGGAGTGAATGGCCTGACCAGGCTGGACCAATACCTCACGGACAATAGCAATAGCCTGCGGCGGTCACAGACATCCCCGGGAAGTATTGCCATTGCTCCCAGGGCGATTGTAACTTTGACAGGAAACTATCAGTAATATGAATTGTATACGACGTGCTTTTTTGGTATGGATGGCCTGTTTTATATGGGATGTGACGGTTGCGCAATCTGACACGGCAGCCTATCTCCGGGATATCAGGATCGAATTGCAAAAGAAATGGCCTGCGAACAGGACCATCAACCTGGTGTTCCATGGACACTCCGTTCCCGCCGGCTATGGCAGGACCCCGGACGTCAACACTTTCGACAGCTATCCTTACCAGGTGTTGAAGGAGTTGAAACAACGATACCCTGATGCGGTGATCAATGTCATCGTCACCGCCATCGGAGGTGAGAATTCGACACAGGGGGCGCGACGCTTTAAAAAAGATGTGCTGATCCACCGCCCTGACGTCCTGTTCATCGACTATGCATTGAACGACAGAAAAATAGGGCTGCCAAAGGCGAAAGAGAACCTGGAAAGCATGATCCGTAAGGCGCTCCGGCGGAAGATCCCGGTGATCCTGCTGACCCCTTCCGCCGACATGAACGTCCCGTTGCTGCAGCCGGACAACGAGCTGGAACAGTTTGCGACGCAGATCAGGGCGCTCTCGGTAACTTATGGACTGGGGCTGGCCGACAGCTATAGCAGGTTCAGACAGGTGGAAGAGAAGGGCGAGGATATCCATGCCTATATGGCGCAGTCCAATCATCCCAATGCTAAAGGGCATGCTTTGATAACGGCGGAGATCATGCGGTATTTTAAATAAAAGTGTGCTTATATGAGTGATTCATTAGTACGTGTGTGGCAGGAGAAGGTGGTCATTCCTACCTATCACACCGGTGCTCCGGACAAGAACCCTATGTTCTTCGAAAAACGTGTTTACCAGGGCAGCAGCGGAGTAGTCTATCCGCTCCCGGTGATCGAAAAGATCCATGATGAGCGGGCCGATGTGGCCTATACAGGGCTTTTCCTGGAGAATGCCTATCTGAAGATCATGATCCTGCCGGAATTGGGAGGAAGGGTGCAGATGGCGTACGATAAGATCGGGCAGCGTCATTTTATCTATTACAACCAGGTGATCAAGCCTGCCCTGGTGGGATTGTGCGGACCCTGGATCTCAGGCGGTATCGAGTTCAACTGGCCGCAGCACCACCGGCCCAGCACTTTTTCTCCCGTGGATCATTCGATCGAGGAGCATGCGGACGGCAGCGCAACCGTATGGATAAACGAAGTAGAACGCATGACCCATACCAGGAGCCTGACGGGTTTCACCCTGCATCCGGGAAAGGCCTACCTGGAGATCGGCGCCAGCCTTTACAACGGGACCCCCGTGCCACAGACTTTCTTATGGTGGGCCAATCCTGCCGTCAAGGTGAATGACCATTACCAGTCTGTATTTCCGCCGGATGTGCATGCGGTGTTCGATCATGGCAAACGGGATGTGTCTGCTTTCCCCATCGCCACCGGCACCTATTATAAAGTAGACTATTCGCCGGGCACGGACATCAGCAGGTACAGGAATATACCCGTGCCTACATCCTACATGGCTATTCGCAGCGAATATGACTTTATGGGTGGATACGAACATGACGCCGGGGCAGGCGTATTGCATGTGGCGGATCATCATGTTTCTCCCGGCAAGAAGCAGTGGACCTGGGGACACAGCGATTTTGGCCAGGCCTGGGACAGGAACCTTACGGATGTAGATGGTCCTTATATCGAGCTGATGGCAGGCGTGTTTACGGACAACCAACCTGATTTCACCTGGCTGATGCCGTACGAAGAGAGATCATTCGTACAATATTTCCTGCCTTATCGTGAGCTGGGAATGGTGAAGAATGCAACCAAAGATCTGCTGGTAGGTGTGGAGGAGACAGGAAACCAGTGGAAGGTGAAGGTGTTTGCTACTTCTTCGTATAAAAATATGTCACTCCGGATCGTTGACGGCGACACGGTGCTGGGGCAGCAGGTTTTCGATGTTGCGCCGGAGCAGATCTATTCGCAGACCTTCTCTGCCGGCAAAGTTGTTTCCATCGTCGATGAGCAGGGGAGAGAGCTGCTTCGTTACGAGCCGGCAAAGAACAAAGGAGAAGAACATCCCGAGCCGGCAAAGGCGGCGTTACCCCCGGAAATGGTGGAGAACAACGAACAGCTGTACCTCACCGGGCTTCACCTGGAACAGTACCGGCACGCTACTTACAGCCCCCTGCCTTATTACCGGGAGGCCCTGCGACGGGACGCAGGCGACGTAAGGAATAACAATGCGCTGGGCCTATGGCACCTGCGCAAAGGACAATTCAAAAAGGCCGAACCTTATTTTCGAAAGGCCATCGAGACCCTGACGCAGCGAAATCCCAATCCTTATGACGGGGAGCCATACTATCATCTCGGCCTCTGCCTGGTATGGCAGGGACGTCTCCGGGAGGCATACGCCCCGTTGTATAAATCCTGCTGGAACAATGCCTGGCAGGACAGCGCTTATTTTTCGCTGGCCAGGATAGATATGGCACAGGGCGATTGGGGAAAAGCGCTGACACACATCGGGCGCAGCCTGGACAGGAATGCCCGTAATGCCAAGGCCCTGGCCCTGAAGGCGATGATCCTTAGAAAGGCCGGGCAGCACAGCCAGGCGTTGGACCTTTGCGCCTCGGTACTGACAAAGGATGCGTTCAACCTGTCTTTGTATTTCGAGCAGCATTTGGTGCGCATGACCATGGGCGATACGAAGGCTGCTGAAGAGCGCCTGCGGCAGCTGAAGCTGCTGGCGCGGGGGGAAGTCCAGAATTACATCGAATATGCATTGGATTATGCCGCTGCGGGTCTTTATGAAGAAGCCATCGGCCTCATGCAGTTATACCTGACGGATAATAAAGGAGCGGTGTATCCAATGGCCTGGTATTACCTGGCATGGTGGCATTATCGCTGGGGTCACCAGGCTGAGGCAGGTCTTTGCCTGGAAAAAGGAGCAGCGGCTGACACGGGCATCTGCTTTCCCGACAGGCTGGAGGATATAGCCGTGCTGGGTTTTGCCACCAGCACCCTCACCGGAGATGCAAGAGCGCCCTATTACCTGGGCAACCTATGGTATGCGAAAAAACAATACGAATCGGCCATTGAAGCATGGGAGCTGTCGGCTGCGAGAGACCCCGCGTTCCCTACGGTGTTCCGCAACCTGGGCATTGCCTGTTACAATAAAAAAGCAGATGCGGAAAAGGCCTTGCAGCTGTATGCAAAAGCCTTTTCCCTGGATACCACAGATGCCCGTGTCCTGATGGAGCTGGATCAGCTCTCCCGCCGGCTGAACAAGGACGCAGCAGCCCGGCTCGGCTTTCTGGAACAGCACCTGGCTACCGTGATGGACCGGGACGACCTCTACCTGGAATGGGCGGCATTGCACAATTTCCTGGGCAGGCATGACATGGCTTTTGAAATGATCATGCGCCGGAAGTTCCATCCCTGGGAAGGCGGGGAAGGGAAAGTGTCGGGGCAGTATGTATATAGCCTGGTGGAGATGGCCAAACAGCACATCCGTCATGGAGACCGGCAAAAAGCTATCTTGCTGCTGGAGCAGGCACAGGTATATCCCCATAACCTGGGAGAGGGGAAGCTATTCGGCGCCCTGGAAAACGATATCTATTATTGGCTGGGCCTTGCCTGCGAAGGACAGACCCGGACGACGGAGGCAGAGGCCTTTTTCCTGCGGGCAACGGAAGGAAGCTCCCAGCCTTCGGCAGCGATGTTCTACAACGATCAGCAGCCGGATAAGATCTTCTACCAGGGGCTGGCCCGGGAGAAGCTGGGCGATCGAAAGGAGGCCGGCCGTATCTTCACGGGTCTTATCGAATATGGGCATGCGCACATGCATGATGAGATACGCATCGATTATTTTGCGGTGTCGCTTCCTGACCTGCTGATCTTCGAGGATGATGGGACGGCCCGTCACCAGGCACATTGTCATTATATGATGGGGCTGGGCCATCTGGGACTGGGCAACAAAGAGGCGGCGGCTGCCAGTCTGGAAAAAGTGCTGGCATTGGATAACATGCATTTTGGCGCCAGGACACATTTGAATATGGTTGAACAATACGAACCGGAGGTTCGAAGGCCGAAGGCCAATTATTAGACATTCGCACAATAACGATAAGGTATGATAAGGATTATTTTGATTATTAGTCTAAGCTTATTGGCCGGACATTTACAAGCGCAGCAAATGATGTCGCTGGCAGGACAGTGGAATGTGCGGCTGGGTGAGCAGAAGACGGGGGAGGCGCATAGCATCCATTTGCCGGGTACGCTGGATGACGCAGGCATCGGCGCTTCACCCACACTGACGGATGAACAGCTGACCAGGGACGTGCTGCTGCATCTTACGCGCAAGCACACCTATATAGGATCTGCCTGGTACGAGCGGCAGGTGAATATACCGCAACAATGGAAGGGCAAGAGCATCACGCTATTCCTGGAAAGGGCCTTGTGGACCACCCATGTATGGGTGGATGGACAGGCAGCGGGCTCCTGTGAAAGCCTTTCCGCGCCGCATACCTATGAGCTGGGGCGCCTGCTGACACCGGGCAGGCATACGATCTCCATCCGGGTGGACAACAGCAAACAGTATGATATCTCCATCCTGGATATGGCGCATGCTTATACGGAGGGAACGCAGATCATCTGGAACGGTATCATCGGAAAGATACAATTGACAGCGCGTAGCCAGGACCATATAGAGACGGTGCAGGTATATCCTTCCGTGAAGGACAGGTCGGTGACAGTGACGACTATCCTGCACCATCCATCAGTTCCGTCCGTCAAAGGTACGCTGATCCTGCAGGTACTCGACAACCAACAGCACCTCATTGCCAGCCGCAAAATGGCAGTTGCCGCCGCTGCCGGAGGATCAAAACAATCCTGTACCATCTCCCTACCCCAATGCAGGGAATGGGATGAATTTACGCCCCGCTTGTATAAAGTGCGCGCCCGGCTGACGACGGCCGGGGGAGGGGACGAAGCTATCGTCACATGGGGTATGCGACAGCTGAGCAATGAAAAGGAGCTATCCACGGGCCCGGGAGCTTCATCGGGCAATAGCAACAGTGTCCTGTGGATCAATGGTCACCGGCTCTTCCTGCGGGGGACACTGGAGTGTAATATCTTTCCCCTGACAGGGCATCCTCCCATGGACAGGAAAGGTTGGTTGAAGGAATTCACCACGGCAAAGGCGTATGGCCTGAACCACCTGCGCTTCCATTCCTGGTGCCCGCCGGCTGCGGCCTTTGACGTAGCCGACTCCATGGGGTTCTATCTCCAGATCGAGCTGCCTTTCTGGAACAAGAATGCCGGCAGGGATACTGCAATGGACAGATTCCTGGAAGATGAAGCGCACCGTATCAGCAGGGAGTATGGCAATCATCCTTCTTTTTGTCTGTGGTCGATGGGCAACGAGCTGGAGGGAGATTTCGATTGGCTGCACGGCATGGTGAAGACCTTAAAACAGGCGGATGCCCGTCATTTGTATACTTCCACCACTTTTAGCTTTCAGGCCGGTCATGGCAGATGGCCCGAGCCGGGAGATGATTTCTATATCACGCAATACACCAAAAAAGGGTGGGTGCGGGGACAGGGGATCTTCAATACCTATCCGCCGGAATTTAGAAGCGATTATACCAAGGCGGTAGACAGCCTGCCTGTGCCGCTGATCATCCATGAAATGGGACAGTATTCCGTCTATCCCGACATGGGGGAGATCGATAAGTATACGGGTGTGCTCGACCCGCTGAACTTTAAGGCCATACGTAAGGACCTGCAACGGAAGGACATGCTGGCGCTCTCACCGGCCTTTACCCGGGCGAGCGGGAAGTTCTCCGCCCGTCTGTATAAGGAAGAGATCGAAAGGGTGCTGCGGACGCCCGGCACCAGCGGATTCCAGCTGCTGGACCTGCATGATTTCCCTGGTCAGGGTACGGCCCTCATCGGCATCCTGGATGCTTTCTGGGACAGCAAGGGGCTGGTGACGCCGGAACAGCACCGCATGTACTGCTCGGCCGTAGTGCCGCTGATCCGTTTTGAAAAAGCGGTGTACACGAGCAACGAGCAGTTTAAGGCGACTGCCGAAGCGGCTAATTTTGGCAGGGGTTTGCTGAAAGGAGTGACGCCGGAATGGACGGTGGAGGACGCGGCAGGACGGCGTGTGGCCGGCGGATCATTACCTCGTCAGGATATTGCCACCGGCAACGGGCATGCGCTGGGTTCGTTCTCCATGGAGCTGGGGGCCATCCGGCAGGCAACGGAACTGACCATCACCCTGCAGCTGAAGGGTACGCCGTATAAGAACAAATGGAATATATGGGTATATCCGCAGCGCTTGACGGAGAACCCGCAAAGCACGGTCTTTGATACGACCATCACCGATGCGCTCCGGCATTTGAGCGAAGGAAAGAACGTCCTGCTCAATCCCGACACGGCGGCCGTCAATGGCGTCACGGGCAGGTTTGCCCCTGTGTTCTGGAGCCCTGTTCATTTTCCCAACCAGCCCGGTACGATGGGATTATTATGTCGCCCCGGCCATCCGGCCCTGAAGGATTTTCCTACGCAGACGTATGCAGACTGGCAGTGGTGGGACCTGGTCACGTCCTCAAAGACCCTCATCCTGGATTCTCTTCCTGCCATCGACCCCATCGTAAGGGTGATCGATAACTTTTTTAAGAACAGGAAGATGGCGGAGGTAATAGAGGCAAGGGTAGGCAAGGGCCGGCTCATCCTCGTGTCCGCCGATATAACGCATGATCTGGAAAACCGCGCACCGGCAAGGCAGCTGCGCTATAGCCTGGAACGGTATATGCGCAGCGATGCCTTCCACCCCGCTGTTGAGCTGAACGCCCGGCAGCTGGAGCGACTCGTCAGCCGTCCCGTGGAGACGCTTGGCAGGCAGGTGGATGCCCGGCTGCAGCAGGCCGGCCGTCAGATGCACCTGCTCATGCAGCACACTGCCCCGGACAGTTTTCCCGAGACCTTCGATCCGCGTACGCGGAAGTATGGCATGGGAAAGACCACTTCGTGGATGTCCGGGTTTTATCCGGGCCAGTTGCTGTATCTTTTTGAGGCGACCCATGATACTGCGCTATACGCCGGGGCGCTTCGCAAGCTGAAGGTGCTGGAAAAGGAACAATATAATAAAGACACACACGACCTGGGATTCATGATGTACTGCTCCTTTGGCAATGCCAGACGGATGGCGCCTGATACGGCTTATGACCGCATCATACTGAACAGTGCCCGGTCGCTGGCTACCAGATTCAATGATAAGGCCGGCTGTACCCGCTCGTGGAACTCCGACCCGGGTCGTTTTATGGTGATCATCGACAACATGATGAACCTGGAGCTGCTGACGGAGGCTACACGCATCAGCGGCGACTCTTCCTTTTATAAGATAGCCGTGACCCACGCCAATACGACCATCAAAAATCATTTCAGACCAGATTACAGCTCGTACCATCTTGTCATCTACGACCCTCAGACGGGTGACGTGCAGAAAAAGCAGACCGTCCAGGGCGCTGCCGATGGTTCTGCCTGGGCCAGGGGACAGGCCTGGGGATTGTATGGATATACGATGATGTACCGGGAGACACACGACAGGCGATACCTGGAGCAGGCCGAACATATTGCCGGCTATATTTTGCCCCGTCTGCCTGCCGACAAGATCCCCTATTGGGATTTCGATGCACCGGGCATACCGAACACGGACAGGGACGTGTCTGCGGCGTCCATCATCTGTTCGGCGCTGATCGAACTGTCGGGTTTTGTGGAGCCTGCGCTTGCAAAGGATTACCGGCTGACGGCAGAAGCCATGCTGCGGAACCTCCTGTCGCCTGCGTATAGCGCTGCTGCCGGTGATGACGGCGGCTTCTTACTAAAACATGGCGTGGGCAATCATCCTAAGCATTCCGATATAGACGTTTCGATCATTTATGCCGATTATTATTTTGTTGAAGCGATGCTTCGATGGCAGCGGCTGAACCCGCCGGTTGCAAAGGCGCAGGCGCAGGCCGATAGCATCCTGGTAAGATTCAAACGGCTTTTGTACACCAGCCCCCGGATGGACGAAGCTTCGGTGGCTAATCTTGTATCCAGGTACGATCCGGTGAAGCAATGGCCTGATGTGGATTATTCAGATCAGCAGCGGGCCAACTGGCAGCTGCTGACGCACCTGTCAAGGATCGCGGTGATTGCGCTGGAATGGTCGGACCCCGGGTCCGGCCATTTTCATGACAGCGCATGGTGGTCCGTGATCAATCATGCATTGGATCACTGGCTGGAGAAGCGTTATCACAATTCCAACTGGTGGCAGAATGAGATTGGCGTTCCGCAGGGTATGCGGACCATCCTCGTGCTGGTGGGCGACAGGCTCACACCTTCCAGGAGGGAGAGCGCCTTACAGGTGATGCGGCAGCTGCGTGTGCAGGGGCCGGGAGCGGGCGCCAACCTGGTGTGGAGCGCGGACCTGGGCCTTCATTACGGTGCATTGACGGGTGACGATGCGTTGATACAACAATGCGCGGACCTGCTGGCAAACGAGATTCATATCACCACAGGGGATGGCGTACAGCCCGACTACAGCTTCCATCAGCATCTGGCCCGTCTGCAGATGTATCAATACGGCGCTGCCTTTTTACAGCAGAATGTTCGCCTGGCCTGGCAGCTGAAGGGCACCCGGTGGGCTTATCCGGAAGAGAAAATAAAATTGCTGGCAGACTTTATCCTGCAGGGATGGCAATGGATGTGCAGGGGAATCAATACGGTGCCCGGTACGATAGACCGCAGCGTCAGCCGGATAGACGCCCTGCATAGCGCCGATCTGCGCGGCTCTTTGCCTTTTATATATGACCTGTATCCTGCGTTTGCCCGCGAATATCAACCACCGCGCGGCTTTCGCTATTTCCCTTATTCCGACTTTGCCGCGTATCATCACCCGAAGTTCAGTTTTTTTGTAAAGACGCTGTCGGACCGGACGCTGCCGGCGGAGTCCATCAACAGCGAAAATATAAAGGGTCATTTGATGAATAGCGGCGATGCTTACCTCATTCGTGACGGCCAGGAATATTTCAACCTGATGCCTGTATGGGACTGGGACAAGCTGCCGGGGATCACCAGCTGCAACGGAGCCGACAAGGTAGTCCGTCATCCTTTTACGGGCGGCGTGACGGACAGTGTCAGCGGTCTTTCTGTAATGGACTACGAGCTGAAGGATACGGCCGGTCATTCATTGACGGCAAGGAAATACTGGGCTTGTCATGACGGCCTGGTCGTTTGCCTGGTGGCCGGCCTGCGGATCACCGGCCCGGATGGACAGCCCGGCCCGACCGGGAGCGCAGGCGCTGCATTTACTGTCCTGGACCAATGCCGGTGGCGGGGCGATATCGTGGTGGACGGCCGTGTGGTAGGAGCAGGTGATCATTCCTCTTTGTCCCGGTGGGTTTACCATTCCGGTGTGGGCTATGTTTTCTTACAGCCCGCGGCGGTGACGGTACATGCAGGTGAGACCAGGGCTTCCTGGCGATCGATCAACCTGTCACTGCCGGATACATCTGTAACAGAACGGCTGTTCATGCCCGTGATGAATACGCCGTCCGCTTCATCCGGCTATGTGCTGGCAGCTGCCGAAAGCCCCGGGGAGACGGCGGCCCTGGCTAAAGAACCTTTATGGAAGATACTTCGTAATGACAGCGTCTGCCAGGCGGTGCGTTTCAGCGACGGGGTAGTGATGTGCGCTTTCTGGCAGGCGGGGGCGGTCGATCTGGACGGTCAGCAAAAGCCATACCTGGACCCTCGGAGAAAAGTCGCCGTTGACACACCCTGCCTGATCCTGCTATCCGGCGATAACCTGTATGCCAGCGATCCGGCGCATTCCGCAAAAGAGGTGACAGTGTCGCTCGATGGCAAGAGCCTGCGCCTCCGGTTGCCGGGAGACGGGACGACTGTCCGGGCAACCCGCTGAAAATCCCTGAATTTTCACTATATTCGCCATGTTCATACAATAGAACATGTCTTTCAGGAGCCTAACGATACTTGCCTTCATAGCAGCAGCCATCTGCCTCGCTTCCTCATGCCTGCACAGTGACAAAGGCGGACAAAATACCGAGACCTTACCCGATGTGGTAAGCTACAATTTCAACATCCGCCCCATCCTCTCCGACAAATGTTTCAAGTGCCACGGACCGGATCCCAGCCACCGGCAGGCGGAACTTCGGCTGGATATCGCCGATAGTGCTTATGCGCCGCTGAAAAACTCGAAAGGGGCATTTGCCATCGTACCCGGTAAACCCGACCGGTCGGAGCTGGTGAAAAGAGTCACCTCCACGGACATGACCTATATGATGCCCCCTCCCGATGCCCATCTGGGGATGCTGAGCGACTATGAGAAAAAGCTATTTACAAAATGGATCGAACAGGGCGCCAAATACGAACGGCATTGGGCCTTTACACCTCCTGTCGCAATGCCTCTCCCCGAAGTGCACGACAAGGCATGGCCAAAGAACGAGATCGATCATTTTATCCTTCACCGGTTGGAATCAGAGGGGCTTGTCCCTAACCAGCAGGCTCACAAGGAACGCCTGCTCAAGAGGGTTTGCCTGGATATCACCGGACTTCCTCCTTCCCTTGACATGATGGACCGTTTCCTGGCGGACAAGGATGAGCATGCGTACGAAAAAATAGTCGACAGCCTGCTGAATACAGATCAATACGGCGAGAAGATGGCCGTACATTGGCTGGATGTGGCGCGATATGCGGACAGCTACGGCTACCAGGACGACAATATACGCACACAATGGCCATGGCGGGACTGGGTGATCCATGCATTCAATAAGAACCAACCTTACGACCAGTTCCTCACCTGGCAGATCGCCGGAGATATGTTGCCCAATGCAACGAAGGAACAGATCCTTGCCACCGGCTTTTTCCGCAACCATAAATACACGGAAGAGGGTGGGGTTGTGCCGGAAGAATACCGCATCGAATATCTTGTCGACAAGACCAAGACATATGGTAAAGGCATGCTGGGCGTTACCATCGAATGCGCGCAATGTCATGACCACAAATACGATCCTTTCAAGCAGAAGGACTATTACAGCCTGCTGGCTTTCTTCAATAATACGAAAGAGGTCGGCTATGAAGGGGATGTCAGCGTGTCGACGCCTGCCAAGGCGCCGAAGCTGTCCATAGACAGCAATGACAGGAAGCATATCCTGTCGTTCATGTACAATAGGGATACGTCGACCTTGTCGGTCTCTGTGATGGGCGAGCGGGACACGGTCCGGAAGACCTATCTGCTCAACAGGGGCCGCTATGATGCGCCGGGCGCCGAAGTGCGGCCCAACGCATTGCCTGCCGTCATGAAGTTCGACACGACCCGGTTCCCGCGGAGCCGGCTGGGACTGGCAAAATGGACCGTCAGCAGGAACAATCCCCTGACGGCAAGGGTCTTTGTCAACCAGCTTTGGCAGGAATTCTTTGGCAGAGGCATCGTAAAGAGCACGGGGGACTTCGGCATGCAGGGCGATCTGCCAACCCATCCGGCGTTGCTGGACTGGCTTGCAGTGGACTTCATGGATCATGGATGGAATATTAAAAGACTGGTACGGCAGATAGCCTTGTCGGCCACCTACCGGCAATCCGCACAAATAACCCCTGATAAACTGGCCAGGGACCCGGAAAACGCCTGGTTGTCGAGAGGGCCGCGTAACAGGCTGCCGGCCGAATTCATCAAAGACCTCGTGTTATCCAGCAGCGGGCTGCTGGTGCGTACCATCGGCGGACCCAGTGTAAAACCTTATCAACCCGAGGGTCTTTGGGAAGGCGCGACCTCGGGCCGGGGAGAGCTGGCAACTTACAGGCAGGACCACCACGATTCCCTCTACAGGCGCGGTATGTATACGTTCATAAAACTCACCGTCCCACCACCTTCCATGGTCATGTTCGATGCCAGCAACAGAGATCAATGTGAAGTAAAAAGACTGAAGACCAATACACCCCTGCAGGCCCTGATCATGCTGAACGATCCTACAGTGCTGGAGGCCGCCCGGGTACTTGCAGAGCGATTGTCACTGGAGCCGTCAGCGCCTAAGGAAAAAATAATAAAGGCTTTCCGGCTGATCGTTTGCCGCACACCTGCAGCGGAGGAATTGAAGACATTGCTTGATTATTACAACGAACAGCTGGAGCAGTTCACCAGCCGGAAACTGAATGCCCACAAAACACTGGACGTAGGGGAATACAGACAGGAGCAGCATATCGATGAGAATAGCGCTGCCGCCCTGATGAAGCTGGCCACTGTAATGTATAACCTGGAGGAGACCATCACAAAAACCTGACAGCGCGTATGGAAAAAGAGATCATCGAGCACGCCCTTCATGTCAACAGACGCAAGTTCCTGTCGAGGCTGAGCCTTGGCATCGGCAGTATTGCCCTGGGCTCCCTGCTTATCCCCGACCTGTTCGGCGGCGGCGAAGAAGAGATGGCTATCACAGGCCTTCCCCATTTCGCTCCCCGGGCCAAACGGATCATCTATCTTTTTCAGAACGGGGCGCCGTCGCAACTGGACCTCTTTGATTATAAACCTTTGTTGCAGAAGATGCACGGCGAGGACCTCCCAGCTTCGATCCGGCAGGGCCAGCGGCTCACGGGCATGACGGCCGACCAGGCCAAATTCCCGTTGGCAGGCACGGCGTTCCAATTTTCCCAGTACGGACAGTCAAGAGCATGGCTAAGCGATCTTTTACCTCATACGGCCCGGGTAGTGGATGATCTATGCTTTATAAAGAGCCTGTACACAGAAGCGATCAACCATGATCCCGCGCTGACATTTTTCCAGACAGGGGCGCAGCAGGGCAATCGCCCCAGCATGGGCTCCTGGCTCAGCTATGGGCTTGGCAGCGAAAACAAGAACCTCCCATCTTTTTGCGTGTTGCTTTCAAAAGGGAAGGGGAATGGCCAGGGGGTATATTCCAAACTATGGTCCAATGGTTTTTTGGATTCCATTTACCAGGGCGTCCAGTTCAGCAGCGGGGAGAACCCCGTATTGTACCTGAACGATCCCGCCGCCATCAACCGCCAGGACAGGAGAAAGATGCTCGACAGGATCGCTGCGCTGAACGATCAGTCCTATAAAGCATTCGGCGATCCTGAGATCGCCACCAAGATCCAGCAATATGAAATGGCTTACCGGATGCAGACCATTGTTCCTGAGATCACGGATACCTCCAAAGAACCTGAAGATACGCTGAAGCTTTACGGACCGGATTGTCTCGTGCCAGGCACTTTTGCTGCTAATTGCCTGCTGGCAAGAAAACTATCAGAGAGTGGCGTTCGATTCGTTCAGCTATATCACCAGGGATGGGATGGACACAACAACCTTCCAGGAGAGATCAGGGGGCAGGCCAAAGACGTGGACCAGGCGTCAGCAGCGTTGGTCACCGACCTCAAGCAACGGGGTTTGCTGGATGAGACCCTGATCATTTGGGGAGGTGAGTTCGGCAGGACGAACTATTGCCAGGGCAAGCTGACGAAAGATAATTATGGCCGTGACCATCATCCGCGTTGTTTCACCGTATGGATGGCAGGCGGGGGCGTGCGGCCCGGTGTATACGGCGAAACCGACGATTTCGGGTACAATATAGCCAGAGACCCCGTTCACGTGCACGACTTTCACGCAACCATTTTGTATTTAATGGGATTGGATCATGAAAAGCTAACATTCAAGCACCAGGGACGGCGCTACCGGCTCACCGATGTGGCAGGCAAGGTAGTCAACGGATTGATTGCTTAACAACACACATGAACTGGAAAAATATGCTCAGCGGCCTGACATTGGCTGCCAATTGTCTTCTTTGTTTTTTTTTACTTTTCTACGACCGCCTGGTCGTCCCCTCCTTTCTGCAGGTGATCGGCCGGGCACATCCCCTGTTCCTCCATTTTCCCATCGTCCTGTTCGCAGTGCTCATTGTCTGGATTTGGGTTATCCCAAAAGAGCGATTTCATGCCTCCGGCTTATCCCGGCAAGTCAGTGAGTGGCTGTTGCTGTCGGTGGCTTTCACTTCCGCCATCACCGCGCTGATGGGCATTCTTCTCTCAAGGGAGCCGGGATATAACGAAGATTCTCTGCAATGGCATAAATGGAGCGGCGCCTTTCTCTCGCTGATCGTTTTTGTATGGTATCTGCTGCACCGGAGGCTGGAGGGATCAAAAATATCTTTGGCGGCAGTGAGCTTGCTGAGCATGCTGGTATTGGTAGTGGCCGGCCACCAGGGTGCGGCCATCACACATGGAGATAATTTCTTGCTGGCCCCCGTGTACAAGGACCGGGCGAAGGAAAAAGTACCTTTCGATGAAGCCATTGTTTGGCGTGACATGGTGCAACCTATCCTGGACGCAAAATGTCTCATTTGCCACAACAGCAGCAAGGCAAAGGGCGGACTGGTGGTGTCGACGCCGGAGCTGCTGCTCAAAGGGGGCAAGAACGGGCCGGTGCTCGATACATCCGATGCCAATATGAGCCTGTTGTTACAACGCATTCATCTGCCGGAAGAGGACCGGAAACATATGCCGCCCAAAAACAAGCCGCAATTGAATGACCAGGAGATCGCCGTTCTGTACAACTGGATCAGGCGGGGAGCGAACTTTACGGTGAGGGTGGCCGCGCTGGAGCCGACGGATACCCTGCGGACCATCGCAAGTAATATTTTCAGGAATGCCGATGATCAGGAAACGTATGATTTCGCCGCAGCAGGCGAGGACAAGGTCCGGCAGTTAAATACAGACTACCGGGTGGTATATCCATTGGCAACAGGTTCCCCGGCTGTTGCCGCCGACTTTTTTGGCGCGTCGTTCTACAACCCCCGGCAGCTGAAAGACCTGCTCGCCGTAAAGACACAGCTGGTCTCTTTAAACCTGTCCAGGATGCCCGTCACCGACGATGAGCTGTCCATCATCGGTCAGTTCCCCAATCTGCGGGTGCTGGACCTCTCTTTCACCCGGATCACAGGGCGCGGTCTGCCGGCCCTGGAAAAGCTGCATCACCTCAAACGCATCTCACTGACCAATACCACTGTCAAAAGGGAGGATATATTGAAATTGCTCGTACTGAAGGAGCTTCACCATATCTATGTCTGGAACGCAGGCGTGAGCTTTACCGAGGCAAATGAGATCCGGCGAAAATATCCCATGCTGGATATCCAGACAGGCGCCCGCACGGACACGATGTCCCTGAAGATCAACCCGCCTCTCAACCAGACCACCGCGCTGGTGATCAGCGATACGCCAGTGCAGCTACGGCTCAAACACTTTGTACCGGGAGTAACGATCCGGTATACCCTGGATGGCACAGACCCGGACAGCCTTCATTCGATAGTATACGACGGCCGGGCGTTCATCGACAGCCAGGTACTGATGAAGGCGCGGGCATTCAGGACAGGGTGGCATCCCAGTGAGGTGGTACAGGCACAGTTCTACCGTGCCACCTTCAAACCCGACACGATCATCCTGATGACCCCCACGGACTCATCGTATAAGGGAAAGGGCGGCACGACCCTGAAAGACCTGCAAAAAGGATCGCAAAATTTCGGCGATGGGAAATGGATCGCCTACAGGAACCACCGGATGGAGTGTATGCTGCAATTCGCAAAACCCGTACATACGCGGAGCATTACAGTGAGCTCACTGGTCAATGTAGGCGCCATGGTACTTCCTCCCAGGAACATCCGTATCATGGGGGGGAATGACCCGTCGAACCTGCGGTTACTATCTCAGCTCACTCCACCTTCGGATACGCTGCTTGCCTCCAATTACCTCATTCCCTACGAGTGTAAATTCCCGCCGGTGTCCGTCAGGTTTATCAAAGTAATGGTAGAGCCCGCCGGCAGAATGCCGGTATCTCTGCGGCCCCCGCTACCGCCGGCCCCGAAAAAGGGTGAAAAACCAAAACCTTATAATGACAGAGGCTGGTTCTTTGTCGATGAGCTGTTTGTGAATTAACTTAGGTGGATGAATTCCGACGCATCCATTTCCAAATTGTCCATGTTGCAGCATGAAGAGGGAACTGATCTGCCTCGCAGGGATGAGCGTTATCTTTTTATCTTACAGAAAAAAGGGCGGTCAGGGCTTATGCTCGACTTTAGAAAGGTGGAGATCAAAGGGGCGGCCGTTTTTTTCATTTTACCAGGGCAGATCCATTACATCCGCCATACGGATAATAATGCTTTGGTGGTGGCCGTCGATCCCTCCCTGATCCACGACGCGTACAAGGCCATCCTCGACCAGTTCCTGCTGATCCATGATCCTGTAAAGATCACACCGCGCAAGACAAAGCAGATAGAGGACGCTATTGCCATCTTAGCCGGCGGGTTTGAAGACCCAGGCGGCGGACCGTGTGACCCGCATATCAAACGCGGGCTGGTGGATGTCATTGCAGGGCTGGTTACCAGGGAATATGCGCAGCCGGCGGAAGAGAAAGACAAGAAAGTGCTGAGGCGTATCACCATCACGAGGAAGTTCAAAGCCTTACTGTTCAGGGATTATAAGCATATCAAACGGCCATCCGACTATGCAAGGGAATTGCATATCTCCACCCCCTATTTGAATGAGGCGGTCAAGCTGACCTCGGGGTTCACCGTCAGTTACTGGATACAAAAAATGATCATCGTCGAAGCCAAGCGATTATTGTATTACACTGATCATCCCGTAAAGAAAATTGCTTATGAGCTTGGCTATGATGACTACGCATATTTTTCCAGGATATTTACCAGGGCGGAGAAGATGTCCCCCATGACCTACAGAAGGAAATACCGCTAATTGTCCAAGTTTTTCCGTCATTAATGCATTGTTTGCAAGAGGGATGCTGAGTTACTTCGTACTACATTAATTGAACCCGATTATTCACCCACAAACATCTTTCATTCAATGGAAAAATCACATGTCAAAAATGTAGTGCTGGTCCATGGCGCATTTGCCGATGGCTCCGGATATAAGGCGCTTTATCAGCTGCTTACGGCGAAAGGATACAACGTAACAGTGGTACAAAATCCGCTCACTTCCCTGGAGGACGATGTCGCCGCCACGAAAGTCGTGCTGGATAAACAGGATGGCCCCACGATCCTGGTAGGACATTCCTGGGGCGGAGCCGTCATTACGGAGGCTGGGACCCACGATAAGGTAGCCGCCCTGGTATATGTTGCGGCTTTCCAGCCGGACAAGGGAGAATCCGCTTTACAACTGCTGCTGACCGCACCTCCTGCGCCGGAGAACGGGGTCTTACCCGTGGATGACAAGGGCATCGTTTATTATGACAAAGCCAAATTCCATGCAGGCTTTTGTGCGGACCTTCCTGCAGATGAAGCCGCATTCATGTATGCCTCGCAAGGCGCCTTCTATGCAAAAGGGTTCGCTACGCCCATCAGCCGTCCGGCGTGGAGAGAAAAACCTGCCTATGCAATTATTGCTGCCCAGGACAAAAGTATTGCCCCGGAAATTCAGCGGAGTATGTACAAGCGTTCGAACACAAAGGTGAAAGAGGTAGAGAGCAGCCACGTGGCGTATATATCGCAGCCGGCGGCAGTGGCGGAAATGATCGTCGAGGCGTCTGTGAATGCCCTGGAACCAGTGACAGCATAAATAATTATCATACATGCCCGGGCCTTCAAACCATTTGGATTGAAGGCCTTTTTGCTGAGGAAAAATATTTCTGGTATTCCATGGGCGTCTTGCCCTTCATCGCCTTAAATTTCCTGGAAAAGTAAGATACATTGTTGAACCCGGCTTCGGCGCTCACCTGGGAGATGCCCATATTGTTGTTCTGTAGAAGCTTGCAGGCATGTCCGATACGGAAATCGATGAGGAACTCCGACAACGTTTTCCGGGTGAACTTTTTAAAATACCTGCAAAAGGCGGAAGGGGAGAGGTGCGCAATGGCGGCGACTTCTTCCAGGGCCAGGTCCTTTTTGAAATTTTGTAAGATATAGTCGTACACCTTCGTCATCCTCGTGCTCTCTTCATCGGAGCTGGAATGCGTATTGAAACCCGGGCTGGATAAAAGGAAATAATCGGATGACAAGGACAATACATGTAAAATGTGCAGTACTTCGATGATGGCCTCCGCCGGATTCCTGGAAGGCAGGCTGGTGATCCGCTCTGTCAGCATCTGTCTTGTTCCTCCCGTAAAACAAATGCCCCGGGATGATCTTTGCAGCAGCTCCCTGATCTTTTGGAAAGGCTTTCTGTCGAAGAACCCCAGGCCCAGGAAATTTTCATGGAACTGGATCACTATCTGGCTGACAGCGTCCTTGCTGCTCAGACCTTTCGAACGGAATTTATGGGGCAGGTTGGAACCGAACATACACAGGTCCACGGCAGTGAAGTTGGTGATACTGTCCCCGACGAATCTTTGACCGCTGCTTTCGAGGATGAGGATAATTTCGTATTCCGGATGGAAATGAAAGGGGAAGTCATTGTCCTCAAAACTTTCTTCCTTCACCACCAGCAGGTTGTCGGGACTTACAATGTTCTCGCGAAAAATTCTCATGATCCAAATTACACAAATTATCTTGATCTTTCAGGAAGCCATACCTGGCAGGCGGCGCCCGGCTGGCGATTGCCCAGGGCATAGAAGGGGATCGCTGTAAAACGTACTTCCCGGCCGTCCTTGCCGGTCGCCGTGCCTGAGATCACATTGACGCCGTTGAGCAGTGTGGATCTGTAGTCCGTTGCCAGGGCTGTATTGGGTGGGATCGAATAACCTTCCAGGCCCGGATTGTCCACTTCTTCGAGAGCATATACAATGGGGCCGGCGGCAATGGCCAGTTTCCCTTTGAGGGTTTGTACGGAATCGCTGGATTGGATCAGCCTGGGCTGCAAAGGCAACGCCAGCTCGATGACATCGCCTTTCTTCCAGGTCCGGCGGATCGCGGCATAGCCTTTATCCGGGTGTACGTCCATTGCCTTGCCATTGACCTTCAGGGAGACGATGCCGTCTACTTGTGACCGGTAGAGCCCAAACGGATTCTCCTGCCCCTGCGCCCATCCCGGGATACGGATATGGACGGTAAATGTCAGTGCATGGGTGGGGTTCAATGCAATCATTGTCCTGCCCTTCCAGGGGTATGCCGTGGTTTGCCTGAGTAGCAGCTGTGTATTTTTGAGGGTGACAGCGGCCTCGCTGCCGATGAACAGGTTGATATAGATGCCGCTGTCATTGTAGCCGTAGATGTATTGAGGCAGCGCACCTGCCATTTTCAGGATCATCGGGGGACAGCAGGGACAATCATGCCATTGCCAGCGACGATGGTCTTTGGCGATGAGAGGGTTCTCATAAAAGTAGCGGTTGCCGGTGAGCGATATGCCGGAAAGGAAATTGTTATAGGCGACCCTTTCGAATGCATCCATGTACCGGCCGTCGGCCTCCAGCTCATGCATTTGCTCGCTGAAAAAGCCCGCCCCGATGGAGGCGCAGGTCTCCAGGTAGGCCGATTCCGGCAGGAAATAGTCGGGGCCGAAACGCTCCCCGTCGGCGATGGCGCCTTCGCCGCCCGTGATGAACATCCGCTTGCCGATCATATTATTCCAATACCTGTTGGCTGTAAGTATATAGGCGGGATCTCCCGTCTCCAGGGCCGTGGCCGTCACGCCGGTGGCCAGCAATGTGGCCCGGACCGCATGCCCTTCGATGCGCTGCTGCTGCAGTACGGGCATCTGGTCCTGGTTATAGGAGCTATCGCTTTTCCTGGCATGGCTGCCATCCTTCTCTCCGTAATTTCCCCGCTGTTCGATCCAGAACTTCGCCATGGAGAAGTAATCCTTTTCATTCACCGGGACGCTCATCTTCTCTTTCAGCGCCGGCTGGTCTTTAAAGAGCCGGTGAAGTTTCAACATGGCTTCCTCAGGCCCGCCATGACCGGGTATGACATTCAGTTTGGGCGCCGGACCGATCTCCCTGCAAATATAATTGCTCAGCTTTACGGCGACATCCAGCAATTTTGTTTTGCCTGTGGCCCTGTAGTAATGGACGGCGGCTTCGATCAGCATCCCGGAATTATACACATCATGCTGCCATTTGTCATCGCCGCCATGGGTGCCCCACCGCTGCTGCGGCCTCATCAGGGTTGTATAAGTGTTGATATAGCAATCCGGGTCGGCGGCCTGGGCGGCTGCGATACGGTCGATGTATCCGTCGATCCTCCGTTGCAGCGCTGTGTCGGGATGTGCTACCAGCAGGTCCGCCGCTCCCCGGATCGTTTCGTACACCAGCCCGTCATACCAGGGGGGGCCATCATGCGTATGGGTATCCTTTTTACCTTCGGCCACCCGGTCGAAATTTAAAAAAGCATTCCTGGTCCTGCCCATCCGCGCTTTTTCAGCGATGAGGTCCGGTCGGTCCGGCTCATATTTCCCTTCCAGCTTATCCAGCACGTCATACACGGTCGTTGCGCTCCACAGTTGCAGCCTGGGACCCCAAAAACCATCGTCCACATGGACATCCCGGAGGTCCAGCGGATGAATGTGCTGGTTGCCGGGGGCAGTCTGCGCCGTAGCCCGGAGAGAAAAGAGGATCAGCTGGCTATAGATACCTAACAAGGCGATGGAACGTAGTTTACAAAAGGCCATTAGAAGTCTTTTTTGAGTTACAGTGCAAGTTGAGACGAAACCGTTACACCCTTTTGCACAATCTTGCCCATTTCTTGCACTCCGTTGATAAATATGGCCCGCAGGCGTTCCCGGTGGTTTTCCCGACGCCATTCATTCAGTAGATTACATGCCATGAGGAAGATAGCTTATTTATTCGTTCTTATTTCACTCTCTTCTTATGGACAGGATGCGCATATTACCATCGACGCCTCCAGGGTGCTGAATAAGATCCCCGCCACCTTATATGGATCGTGTATCGAGGATGTCAATCACGAAGTATATGGCGGCCTCTATGATCAGCGTTTGTTCGGGGAAAGCTTTGAGGAACCCGCGCCGCAAGCCGGCTTCCGGGGATGGAAGCTGCTGAAAGGGGAGTGGAGGATCGGCGGTGGCGGCATCCCCTCGGGGATGGGTCCCGGGTATAAGCTGGTGCGGGACATGCCGGTGTTGAAGGATGGCCAGCTCGGGGCAGACATTCTTTTCCGGGACAGGGGCAGGACCGCCGGGCTGCTGCTCCGGGTGTCGGATGAGGGACAAGGACAGGATAACCTCAACGGCTATGCAGTGAATGTGACACGGGGGCAAAAAAAGGTGGTGCTGGGAAAATACCTGCATCATTGGGAAATGCTGGCGGAAGGGGAGATGCCTTTTACGCCGGCGGATAGCATGCGTCTCCGGGTGCGCCTGGAAGGGCCCCGGCTGCTGGTATATGTGAATGATGGAGCAACCCCTGTTATTGATCATACGGACAGGAACCAGCCACTCCTGTCAGGAAAAGTCGGCGTACGTTGTGACAACGCGGCGGTGAGGTTTGAAAAAGTGGAGATAGAGACGGGCGACAGTACGATAAGGAATGTATTTGCGCCGGCTGCTGTCCCCCGGGTAAGCGCTGGCTGGGATGCGGTTGAAACAAACGCGAAGGGTTTATATAACATCGATACCGTCGATGCATATACGGGCAGGCAGTCCCAGGTCATGGCATTTGACAAAGGCAGTGACAAAGGCAGCGGCAGGATCGGCATCGCTAACAGCGGTCTTAACCATTGGGGCATCTCCGTTCGGCAGGGTCAGCAGCTGGACGGCTCCGTGTTCCTGCATGGCGACCTGCCCGGAGGGCCTGTGACCGTGGCCCTGGAAAGCGCCGATGGCAGGAAGACATACGCGAGGGCTCTCCTGACAGGTGTTGCCTCCTCCTGGAAAAAACATGCTTTTTCATTGACGCCGAATGCTACGGATCCGCATGCGCGTTTTGTCATGTACATACAGAATGGGAAGCTTTGGGTCGACCAGGCCTCACTTATGTCTTCGGGCGCAGCGCAGTTCAAGGGACTGCCCCTCAGGGCGGACATTGCATCCATGATGGTGAAGGAAGGACTTCGGTTCCTGCGGTACGGCGGCACCATGGTAAATGCCCCGGCCTACAGGTGGAAGAACATGACGGGCAGCCGCGACACGCGCCCGCCTTACAAAGGACATTGGTATCCTTATTCCTCCAATGGCTTCGGGATCGAAGAGTTCGTCAGGTTTTGCGAAGCGGCGGGTTTCGAGCCGGCATTCGCCATCAACGTGGAGGAGACGCCCGAAGATGTTGCCCGTATGGTGGAATACCTGACGGGGGATGCATCCACTGCGGGGGGCCGGCAGCGCGGGGCGGCAGGACATCCGGCGCCCTACCGCCTGCATTATATCGAGATCGGCAATGAAGAGGTCATCTGGGCCGACAAGCTGGAAGACTATGAACACTATTGTGAACGGTTCAATATCCTCTACAATGCCATCCATGCGAAAAACCCGTCGATTCAGCTGGTGTGCTCAGTCTGGTGGCGACCGGCCTCAGCTCACATGGAGAAGGTTTTCAGAGCGATCAACGGCAAGGCCGCCAGGTGGGACCTGCATACCGACGCAGATGATCCGGCAGCCGGCACGACGGTGGACAGGAACTTACAAAGGATGCAGGAACTTTTCCTTCAGTGGGATCCCAACACCACCCTGAAATGCGCCGTATTCGAAGAGAACGGGGGTTTGCACGATCTGCAGCGGGCGCTGGGACATGCAACGACCCTCAATGCCATCCGCCGGCATGGCGACTTCGTGCTGACCTCCTGCCCGGCCAATGCTTTGCAGCCCTACCGGCAGAACGATAATGACTGGGACCAGGGGCAGATCTTCTTCACTCCTTCCCGGGTCTGGGGAATGCCGCCCTTCTATGCCCAGCAGATGGCGGCGGCAAACCATTTGCCGTTGCGACTGGCAGACCATACAGAAGGTGATCTTGACGTCACCGCTACCCGCAGCGAGAATAGCAGTGTATTGGTGATCCATATCGTGAATACGAAGGACAGGGCTGTCAAAGCAACGATAGCACTGGATCATTTTTCCCGTCGGAGCACCCAGGTGGAGGTGTATACCCTGCAAGGCGGATTAAAGGACGAAAATACCCCGGAGGACCCCCAAAAGATAAGCACGGTAAAGACCGTTGTCCGGCTGCCGGGTGACACTGTTTCGTATATATGCCCTGCCCGTTGCTATAGTATTTTGAGGTTTAGCAAATAGCCGGGCAGGAAGGTGCAGGATGGATCATAGGGGTAAGATGTCCTATCTTAGGGTCCTATGATGCGAACCATATTTCTCTTTACACTAGGGATCTTATTCTCCGGCCTTGCGCCGGCCGCCACTCCTCCCTGTCAGCCTGTTTTTCTACGCTGTGAATATTTGCAGCGTCCCCTTGGCATCGATGCTTCGCACCCCCGCCTTTCCTGGCGGCTGGATGACCGCCGGGCTGGCGCCCTGCAGACGGCCTACTCCGTCACCGTAGGTACGGACAGCATGGCGTTGGTGCAAGGGGATGGGGGTGCATGGTCCACCGGTCGCCGCGATGCTCCCGGGCAGCTGATAACTTATGACGGTCCTGCTCTGCAGCCCTTCACCCGCTACTACTGGCGCGTGGAGATATGGGATAAGGATGGCGCACGCACTGCCGGTGCGATCGCTTCCTTCGAGACGGGCATGATGGATGCCGGCAATTGGAAAGGCGCCTGGATCAGCGACTCCCGTGACAGGGACCTGCGCCGCGCACCGTATTTCCGGAAAGGGTTTGCCACCACGAAAAAGATCCGTTCAGCACGGGCCTATATAGCCGCTGCCGGTTTGTACGAGCTGTATATCAACGGGAAAAAAATAGGCGATCATCGCCTGGACCCGATGTACACCCGATATGACCGGCGCAATCTCTATGTCACCTATGATGTCACCGGGAATCTCCAGTCCGGGGACAACGTCATCGGCGTCCTGCTGGGCAATGGTTGGTACAATCACCAGTCCACCGCCGTATGGTATTTTCATGAGGCCCCCTGGCGTAGCAGGCCCTCCTTTTGCCTGGACATCCGTGTGACCTATGAGGACGGCTCTATGGAGACCATCTCTTCCGACCGGGGCTGGAAGACATCCCTCAGTCCCATCGTGCTCAACAGCATCTATACGGGCGAGCATGTCGACGATCGCCTGGAGCAGACTGGCTGGAATAACGTCGGTTTCGCTGACAGTGCATGGAAAGAGGTGATCTATCGCCCTGTACCTTCCCACCTGCTGCTGGCTCAGTCGCTTCACCCCATCCGCAACGTGGAAGAGGTGCGTCCGGTGTCTGTCAGGCATCTCAGTGATTCCGTGTGGGTCTTTGACCTGGGAAGGAATATCGCCGGCGTCAGCCGCCTCCACGTGCATGGTCCTGCCGGGACAAAGCTGGTGCTGAAGCACGGCGAACGCCTCTATCCCAACGGAAGGGTGGACCAGTCGAATATCTCCGTACACTATCGCCCCACGGATGACACCGATCCCTTCGGGACCGATATCTATACCCTCAATGGGAAAGGAGAGGAGGAATTCATGCCCCGCTTCAACTATAAAGGATTCCAGTATGTGGAGATCATCACGGCTCCCGGTCTGCAGCTGACGCGCGAGAACCTTACGGCCTACTTCATGCACAGCGATGTACCGTCCGTGGGTACGATCAGCTCCTCCAACCCGGTGCTGGACAAGATCTGGAAGGCTACGAACAATTCCTATTTGTCCAATCTCTTCGGCTATCCCACCGATTGTCCCCAGCGGGAGAAGAATGGATGGACGGGCGATGCCCATATTGCCTCCGAGACGGGCCTGTATAATTTCGATGGCATCACCATTTATGAGAAATGGCTGGCCGATCATCGTGACGAGCAGCAGCCCAACGGCGTCCTGCCTTCCATCATTCCCACCGGCGGCTGGGGCTATGAATGGGGCAACGGTCCGGACTGGACCAGCACCATCGCCATCATCCCCTGGAATATCTATCTCTTTTACGGCGATAAAAAATTATTGACAGACTGCTATGACAATATCCGGCGCTATGTGGACCATATCACCGACATCAGCCCTTCAGGGCTCACTACCTGGGGCCTGGGGGACTGGATACCTGTCAGCACCAAGCCGCCGGTGATCTTTTCATCCTCCGTTTATTATTATGTAGACGCATCTATTCTGGCCCGGACTGCTGCGTTGTTGGGAAAGTCAGCGGACGCAGCGAAGTACAGCGCCCTGGCGGAGAAGATCGCGACGGCCTTTAACGAAAAGTTCCTGAACAGGTCCACCGGCATCTATGGCCAGGGTATGCAGACGGAGCTGGCCATGCCCCTGTACTGGGGACTTGTTCCGGAGGATATGAAAGCCAGGGTGGCGGCTAACCTGGCGGCGAAAGTGGCCGCTGACGGCAATCATCTCAATGTGGGTCTGTTGGGAACGAAGGCGCTCCTGGGAGCCTTGAGCGAGAATGGCTATGCCGATGTGGCCTACCGCGTGGCGTCCAGCGAGACCTTCCCCTCCTGGGGATGGTGGATCGTCAATGGCGCTACTACTTTGTACGAGAACTGGCCTATCGATGCGACAAGGGATATTTCGCTCAACCATATCATGTTCGGCGAGATAGGAGCGTGGATGTATAAGGACCTGGCCGGTATCCTGCCCGATCCTTCCCAGCCGGGATTCAAGCATATCCTGCTGCGTCCGCATTTTGTGAAGGGGCTGGACAGATTTGAAGCTTCGCATGAAAGTCCGTACGGGGTCATCAGCTCATCCTGGCGGCGCGAGGGGAGTGTCATTGTATATAAGGCGGTGATCCCGCCGAATGCGACGGCTACACTGCAACTGCCGGGGCAGGAGGTCCAGCTGGGGGCGGGCGAGTATACCTATAGAGTGAAGGTACAGTAAGTGCATTCAACGGTCCGCCGTCATTCCATATGAAGTGCCTTCACAGGGTTCGCCATTGCCGCTTTTATTGCCTGGAAACTAATGGTGACACAGGATACAAATAACATCACCGACGCGGTCAAAATAAAGATCCAGGCGCTGCCGGGCGACCTATAGGCAAAGGATGCCAGCCATTCATTTACTGCCCAATATGCCAACGGGAAAGCAATGGCCATGGAAATGACGATCGTCTTTAATGACTCCATGGAAAGCAGCCTTACAATACCCGCAACGGACGAGCCCAGCACCTTGCGAATACCAATTTCCTTCGTACGCCTTTCGGCGCTAAAAGCGACCATGCCAAACAAACCCAAACAGGAGATCAGCACTGCCAGCAGTCCAAAATATTTCACCAGGGCGCTGATCTGCATTTCGCTCTTATACATTTGCGCATACGTTTCGTCGGCAAAATGGTATTCAAAAGGATACGCAGGATTGAAGTTTTGGGTAATCCTGCTGATGGCGGCAAGCGCTTCTTTTGTTCTCGCCGTATGCAGTCGGACCATCATGTAGCTGGTGTTGGATGGCATCAGGCACAGGATCAATGGCTTTATAGGCGTGTGCAGCGAGGCTATGTGAAAATCTTTCATCACACCTATGATCCTTCCATCGCCATTCCAGAAATGTACCTGCCTGCCCACCGCATTATTTTGCATGCCCATCATCCTGGCGGCAGATTCATTGATCACATAGCTTAGGGAGTCGCCGGGATGTTCTTTAGAAAAATCGCGCCCTTCCGCCATTGTTATCCCAAGTGTTTTTGCAAACCCATAACCCGTCCAGGTGGCAACGATCTCCGTCTGCAGGTCATCCGGTTTGCCCGGCCATGACAGATCACCGGAGGTGGAATTCAGATCCATCGGGAGCTGATTGACGGGGGCTGAAGCCTCCACATACGACAGGTTATTCAGCTCGTTTTGATAGGCATCTGTTTTTTTATACATATCCCCTTCGAGTGGTAAATAAATAACATGGTCTTTGTCGAAGCCGAGATTCTTGTTCTGAATATAATTTACCTGTTTGGATACAGCCAGCATCCCAACGATCAAAAAGGCAGATAAAGCAAATTGAATAATGACGAGGCCTTTGCGCACCGACGCGACATTGCCGCCTTGAGCAAGGGTATTCCCTTTTAATATACGTATCGGTTTAAAAGAAGCCAAAAACCAGGATGGGTAACTGCCGGCGATGATCGAGGTGACAGTTACAAGGACTATAATGGAACCCCATAGGGCAGGCTGAGAAAAGTCCAATTGAATTTGCTTGTCGAATACGTGATTGAATGCAGGCAATATGAGCGATGTCATCACTATTGAAAGCAGTGTTGCCAGCAGGCAGGTGAAAAGCGCCTCAGCCATAAACTGCCCAACCAGTGAGGCTTTTCCGGCGCCGGAAACTTTCCGGATACCTATCTCTTTGGCTCGCAGGGATGCTCTTGCCGTAGCCAGGTTCATGAAATTCATGCATGCGATCAGCAATATAAAAATCGCTATCCCGGAAAAGATCTTTACATATTCAATGCGGCCACTCCCAGTGGGCTTTCCATTCTTATAGTCCGCATACAAGTACACATCCGTGATGGCCTGCAAGGTTGGATAGTTATGCCTGAAACCCTCGGGCGCCAGCTTAGGATAAATAGAACGCAAACCCCGGGCGGTGTTTGACAGGTCTGCATGGGGTTTTAATCTAACATAAATAGAAAAAGAAATATTGCCCCAGGTCTTCATCCAGTCCTGCTCCTGTTCCGAAAAGTTGATCACCCAGCCGAATTGTATCGTGCTGTTATGCGGAATATCTTCTATCACGGCGCCGACCTTGTAATCCTTTCGGTTATCGATCCTTATAGTTTTGCCAACAGCTTTGGATGTATTGAAATATTTTTCGGCAATTTTTCTTGTAATAACGATTTGATCGATGGAAGCAACCGATTTGTCAGCATCACCATCGATTGTTTTGAACGGGAACACTTTAAAAAAACCTGCAGTAGCGTAGGTTCCTTTTTCTTTCAACGATCTGTCGCCGGCAGTAAGCAAAACATCGCGGGTATAGATCATTTTCGTGGCCTGCTCCACCTGGGGGATGTTATTTTGGATCGCCTCCGCCAGCGGTCCCGGACCTGCAGTCAGTGTTATGGTGTCGCCATTAAAAGGCGCATTTACATGCACCTCATAAACATCTTTTACTCCGGGCAGGAAGCGGTTGTAACTCAATTCATCGCTGACCCAGAGCCAGATCAGCAAACTGCAGGACAATCCGATGGCCAGACCGAAAACGTTGATGAATCCGGTGAGCTTGTTCCTTGACATGTTCCGCCAGGCGGTTTTGAAATAGCTTTTGATCATAACAGATTTTACTAAGAACCGTGCCGTTCGTTTAGATGATTGATTTTCAGTGGCTAAGATTCTTCGGGCATTTATCCCAATGTACGAATCCGGTACAATCATCGTCCGCAGACGGATATGTCGATAAATCCATAATTTAGCCCCCCAATCAAACATTATTATGAGAAGATCCCTGATCGTCATTTTATGCCTCATCGCATGCGTCCGCCTTACCGCGCAGACCTATACGCCAGCCGCCGACAATGTAAAAGCCCGCGAATGGTTCAATGATGCCCGGTTTGGGCTGTTTATTCACTGGGGACCGTTTAGTATCCCGGGCTCCGGCGAATGGGTCATGAATGAAAGGGGCATCACAGTGAAGAATTACACGCGGCTCATGGACTTCTTCAATCCCATCGAATTCAATGCTGCCCAGTGGGTGAGCATGGCAAAGGACGCCGGCATGAAATACATCACCCTGATCACCAGGCACCACGACGGGTTCAGCATGTGGGATACGAAATACAGTGACTTTTCCATCATGCACACGCCGTATAAAAAAGACGTAGTGAAAATGATGGCCGATGAATGTCACAAACAGGGGATCAAGCTCTTCTTATATTATTCTTTACTGGACTGGCGGCGTGAAGACTATCCCCATGAGACGGGGCGTACGGGACAGAAGTCCGGCCGGACAGGTAAAGGCGACTATCCCCACTATCTGCAATTCATGAAAGATCAGTTGACAGAGCTGCTCACCAACTATGGCGAGATCGCCGGTATCTGGTTTGACGGCCATTGGGACCAGACAGCCCCTGAAGGATCTGCCGATCGCTCGTCCCGGATCGACTGGCATTATGATGAAATATATGGACTCATCCACAAATTGCAGCCGCAATGCATGATCGGAAATAATCATCACCTGACGCCCTTTGCGGGAGAAGATTTTCAGATGTTTGAAAGAGACCTCCCCGGAGAGAACAAATCCGGCCTGAGCTTTCAGAAAGCATCAGCTCAACTGCCGCTGGAAACCTGTGAGACAATGAATGGATCATGGGGATTCAATATCACCGATACCAATTACAAGTCCGCTAAACAGATCATTCATTACCTGATCAATGCAGCAGGTCGCAACGCCAACCTGTTGCTGAATGTCGGACCTATGCCGAATGGCAGGATCCAGCCGGAATTTACGGATACGCTGGCGGCTACCGGTAAATGGCTGCAGCAATATGGTCAGACGATCTATGGCACGACGGGCAACCTGGTTGCTCCGCAGAAATGGGGAGTGGTGACGGGTAAAGGGAAGATGCTGTATGCCCATATCATTGCTCCTTCTGCAGCAGTGGCATCTGTATCTATTCCCCTGACTGGTCAAAAAGTATCGGTGGTTTCTGCCTATCCGGGCAAAGGGAAATTAAAGTTCAGGCAGGATGGGGCAGGGGTGACGGTTTATCTGGATGGTGTTGCAATGGATGATATTGACACGATCGTTCAGTTGGAGGTTAAATAGGGCTAAGGTGCAATTGCCTTCCGCTCAATAAAATAAATATCTCCCAGCCCATTGCCGGCGCTGTGCGACCTCAGCTCGAATTGCTTCATGTCTTCCCGCTGGGGCAAGGCATCATTGATCTTATTCCTGCTGCTGCCAAAGAAAAAATATTTACCATCCCGGGTTACTTTGCCTCCCCATTCTGTTGCCGGGGAATTAATGGGCTCGGGAAGCTTTTTTGCTTTACTCCATTTGCCATCGACGCGATAGCTTATGTAGAAATCTGCATTTTGCAGTCCATTCGGATAGGTAGCCATAAAGATCAGGTAGCTTTCGTCCGGGGCGATATACGGTTCGTATTCATTGTCAGCTGTATTGATGGAATCGCCCAGGTTCTCAGGTGGAGCGTACCTGCCGTTGATCAGTTTTGAGACATAAAGGTCCGCCCGGCCTTTACCCTCTTTCCGGCCTGAGCCGAAATAAAGGTTGCCATTATCCGCCAGGGTGGGGAAATATTCACTGCTGCTGCTATTGATAGTGCTGTCTAAATGGACAGGCGTTCCCCAGCCATTGGACGTAAGCCCGGTTTTCCAGATATCCCAGTCGGGCTTGACAGGGTCGCCTTCATGAACGGGCCGGTTGGAAACAAAATAAAGGGTTTTGCCATCTGCGGACACAAAAGGATCTGCATCCAGATATTTTCCTGAAAAGGACGCTATCTGCGGCGCCGACCATTTGCCATTCTTTTTATAAGCAACACAAATGGAGAAAAAGCCGGCATCCGGAAGGCCTTTTAAAAAATAAAGGGTATCCCCTGTGGGAGAGAAGGCGGGATGGGTCTCGTAATCACCTGTACAGATGATGCCTTCTTCAAATATACGGGGTTGGGACATGGCGCTTTGGCCAAAGCTGGCCTGCAATAGGACGGCAAGGAGGAAAGCGATCGTTGTTTTATTCATAGATGGAATGTATAAAAAAATTACCGATTGCGGGTAAGTCTCCCCAATTCATCCTTTTCCTTCCCCAACTGATACATCCCACCCTTCTCCAGCCCGTGCCCGCATCCTAGCTTGGCAGAAAAAAAGTCATGAAAATCCTTTTCGCCAACTTCCCTGCCGACGGACACTTCAACCCCCTGACAGGTCTGGCCATCCACCTGCAGGAGCAGGGACACGAGGTACGCTGGTACACCTCGCAGGTCTATGCCCCCAAGGTCCGGCAGATGCAGATCGCCCATTACCCTTTCAAAAAAGCCATGGACCTCTCCGGCGATCACCTGGAAGAGATATTTCCGGAGCGGGCTAAGAAAACCTCCCAGCTGAGCAAGTTGAAATTTGACATTATCAATGCCTTTATTTTAAGGGGCCCCGAATATTATGCGGATATAAAGGAAATACATAAAGCATACGCCTTCGATATGCTGATCGCCGACTGTGCCTTTTCGGGTATCCCTTTCGTAAGGGACCTGATGAAGATCCCTGTCGTAGCCATCGGTGTATTCCCGTTGACGGAAACTTCCAAAGATCTGCCACCCGCCGGTCTGGGCATGATGCCTTCCAGTTCCGTGATCGGAAAAGCCCGCCAGGCGCTGCTCCGCCAATTTGCCAATACCGTGATCTTTCGTGAGCCCAACCGCGTGCTCCATCAGTTGATGGACCAATACAAGATCCCGCATCAGCAGGAAAGCCTGTTCGATATGATCATCCGTAAATCCGACCTGCTTTTACAGATCGGCACGCCGGGATTTGAATACTATCGCAGCGACCTGGGCGAGAACATCCGCTTCGTGGGAGCGCTGCTGCCGCACCCGGGAACAAAACAGCGTCCCCGCTGGTATGATGAAAAATTGCGTGAATACAGGAAAATAGTGCTGGTGACCCAGGGCACCGTAGAGAAGGATGTCACGAAGATCATCGTTCCCACGCTGGAAGCTTTCAAGAGCACCGACACGCTGGTGATAGCCACTACAGGTGGCAGCGGTACCCAACAGCTGCGTGATCGCTATCCTTACAAGAACATCATCATTGAGGACTTCATCCCATTTGCCGATGTCATGCCTTATGTGACAGCTTATGTGACCAACGGCGGTTATGGAGGCACCATGCTGGGGATCATGCATAAATTACCTATGGTGGTTGCAGGTGTGCATGAAGGAAAGAACGAGATCTGCGCCCGGGTGGGCTATTTCAAGCTGGGGATCAACCTGCGGACGGAGCGCCCCACGCCGCGGCAGGTCCAGGATGCAGTGAACAAGATCATCATGAATGACGAATACAGGGTAAATGTAAAAGAGCTGGCGGCTGAGTTCGTCCGGTTCAATCCCTACGAACGCTCGGCCCGCTATATCGACGGTCTCGCAAAGAAGGGGGGAGCTAAGGGGCCGAAGATACTTTTACACCAGGTTTAAAAAATACCATGGCCGTCACCCTCGAAAATCACCTTGGATCTGAGCTGCTACCACCGGAATATCCTTTTCTTTGACACCGAACATCCGGCCATTTTTCACCGCAACGGCCGTTTTGCCTTTCTTGTTCCTTCTTCCCCACCAGATGATGATGCCCGTCACGGGGAGGCTGGTGGCCAAAAGGCAGGCAATGAAGTAAAATATCTTGGATAAAGTGCCAAACATTTCACCTGTATGGATGGGCTTGATCGAAGTAACGATCTTTTGTCCCAGCGTCTTGTCGCTGAAACGGTCGAGCTTTACAATGGCGCCGGTGTATTGATCGAGGAATACCCGGTCGATGGCCGCCGAAGCAAAAAAGCCTTCTTTCGTTTTTTGAATATTGAATACACCTGTAGGATTTCTTGGGAAGGTGACCCTGGTAATACCTTCATAATTGAATAGCTCATTAGACTTTGCGAGAACGGTCTCAATGGCTATCGACCCGGCAGTATCGGAGGCGGCCCGGGAGGTCAGGTCGTTTTCGGCGCCTTTCTTCACGGGCTGCACACCCAGGGCCCTGGAGAAACCGGCTTTGTACCAATCAAACGCCATCGCAGGTCCCGTCAATGCCATAATGGTGATGAACAGGAACGTATAAAACCCCAATGCCTTGTGGAGGTCGAAATTCAGCCGTTTGGGGGTGGCGTCGAATTTTATCCTAAAGCCCTGTTTCCATGCATACCGCTTCTTCCAGCCTTTTAATTTGGCCGGCAGCCACAGGATCATACCCGAGATCTGCAAAAATATCATCAGGATGGCCGCAGTGCCGGTGATGGCGGTCCCGATGTCATGGTTGCTGATGAGCAGCCAGCGATGCAATTGGAGGACCGTGTTGAAAAAAACATAGCTGGTCGATTGGGCATCGCCCTGGACCCGGCCTGTGTAGGGATTGACGAGGAAATTCCAGGTTTTTGGCTTTGCTTTGGGATCTTTCGCCATATCGCCCTTTCCTCCTTTCTTGCCAGCCTTCTGCTGCATGCTAAAGGTCCAGGCCTGTGTTTTGCTGGAGGGAATGGTGACGGCGGTGGTAGTAAGACCCTGCTGATCTTTTTCGAGAAGGGATACCAATGTCACCATGGGCAAAGGATGTGCGTCGGCAGGAGCCGTGACTTTGAACCTGTCCCCGTCTACCCATTGGGTAATTTCACGGTTGAAAACATAGATGGTCCCGGTGAGGCAAATGATAAAAAGGAAGAGAGCGCAGGGAATACCCACCCAAAGATGCATTACATGGATGACCTTCCTGAAGCTTGTGTTTTTTTTCATTGTGTTTTGCGCCGGTAAAGACGCGCAAAAAAAGCTAAAACCCGGGGAAAAGGCGCCCCGGATACGGAAAATGACTTTCGCAATGCGGAATTAATGGTTAGCCGCTGATTTTTAGGTTAGTAGACAGGAATTGTCATAAAATAATTACATTACGGCGCTTTAGTTATTATTAAAATAAATAATCTTTCCATGAACTGTGTAAAGCTTTTCTCAGCAGCGATCATAATAGCTGCTTTCGGCACTTCCTGTGGCAACAGCGAATCCAAAAAAGAGGACCAGCCTTCCGATTCGACGAAGGTTGCTGCCCCGGCATTAAAAGAAGAGACGGTGACCATCCAGGCCGATGGCGCTTCCCTTGTCAGCTACATTGTTTATGACGACTCCGTTAAGACCAAACGTCCGGCTGTGCTGGTGGTTCCCGAATGGTGGGGGTTGAACGACTATCCCAGGATGCGTGCAAGGGAGCTGGCAAAGCTGGGCTATGTGGCCCTGGCCGTGGACATCTTTGGTGACGGCAAGATCGCCGACAACCCCGATAGCGCCGGTGCCTGGGCCAAGACATTCTATATGCACCCTGAAAAGGCCAAGGCCCGCATCGACGCGGCCATTGCCAAGGTCAAGTCTTACCCCCAGGTGGATACTGCGAACATTGGCGCCATCGGTTACTGTTTTGGCGGCGGCATCCTGATCAATACGGCCCGGCTGGGCGATGAGCTGAAAGCCATTGTCAGCTTCCACGGCAGCCTGCTGGGTACGCCTGCGAAGAAAGAGTTGCTGAAGACCAAATTGCTGGTGCTGCATGGCAATGCGGACCCGTTCGTCAATCCCCAGGTGGCTCAGTTCAAAAAGCAGATGGACTCCATCGGCGCCGATTATAAGTTCATAGGTTATGATAGTGCTACGCATGCTTTTACCAACCCGGCCTCTACGGAAAATGGGAAGAAGTTCAAGATGCCTATTGCTTATAACGCCAAGGCGGATACAGCGTCATGGAAGGAAATGGAGAACTTTTTTAGTGCGACATTGAAGTAGGAGGGGCATCTCTTCCCGATCATAATACAAAACCCGCTACGGCGGGTTTTACTTTTTTGGTAAATGCAGCCTGGCGGTCTTACAACCGCACGACGACCTTGCCGACAGTCTTCCCGGTCTCCACCTGCAGATGCGCAGCTGCCATTTCGTCGAAAGGATAAACGGCGGAAACGTGCGCCTTGATAACCCCCTGTTCCATCAGTTCTGCAAGAGCAGTCATGTCCTGGCCGTTAGACTGAACAAGATAAAACGCGGCATCCACCTTTTTAGCCTTCGCTCTTTCTGTAACATCGGTCCCAACACCCGTTGGAATGCTGATCAAAGTCCCGCCAGGCTTGGTCACGATCAGTGAATGGTCAACGTTCTGACCACCGATGGTATCCAGGACAAGATCGAATTGATCACCATAGCTGTGCCAGTCGACGGCCGTGTAGTCGATATAGGCATCTGCCCCCAACTCCAGAACGAAACCTTTGTTTTTAAGTGAGGCCGTGCCAGTGACATGAGCGCCAAGATGCTTCGCTATCTGCACCGCAAAATGCCCAACACCGCCCGCGGCCGATTGGATGAGTACGCTTTGTCCTGCCCGTACGTTCGCTCGTTGGACTATGATTTGCCAGGCCGTCAGCGCCGCCAACGTTGCCGCTGCTGCCTCTTCATGGGAGATCGTAGCCGGCTTCAAAGCCAGCTGGCCGGCTGGTGCAGCGACAAACTCCGCGTACGCCTTACCATGGCCAGGGAAATTGACCATGCCGAATACCTCGGCACCTACGGCAAACCGGTCCGATCCTGACTGCTTCACCTCACCGGAGATATCCCAGCCTAAGATCAACGGCCGCTGATCCTTCAAACGGCCGTAGAGCCCTTTCCCCGCCCGGCTTTTTACATCCACCGGATTGATACTGATGGCTTTTACCTTTACCAGCACCTCGCCGGCCTGCAGCTCGGGAACTGTAATATCCGCTGGCCGCAACTGGTTGACATCGCCGGGCGCCTGTAAAATGATTGCTTTCACGATCTTATAATTTAATTTAGGCAAAATTATACAGGTATATAATATGCTATTGGTATAATTTTGCCAAAAACGAGTATGTCTCATGATCCGGGAAAATCTGCACAAACCCTTTTCGATCGCATTTTTAACAGTAGATGAAGGTCGGCTGGCGGGACATCAGCATAGTTTTTTCGAACTCGTGTATATTGTCAAAGGAGCGGGTATCCAATGTATCAATCAAAGCCAGTTCAAATATAGCAAGGGGCACATGTTCCTGATCACCCCAACCGATTGCCATTCGTTCGAGGTTACGGAAACCACGATCTTCTTTTTTCTCCGGTTTAATGATATTTACGTCAGGCAGTCCGGGCTATCCTCCGGCAACATCCGGAACCTCGAATTCATCCTGCAGAACGCCAATCATAAGCCAGGCTGCATCCTAAAAAACCTCATGGACAAGAAACTGGTGGAACCCCTCGTCGACGCCGTCCTCAGGGAAAACGAAAACCCTGACCTCTACAACCAGGAATTGATCCAACAATACGTCAACACGCTGATCGTTCTCGTGGCCCGGAACCTCGCCAAGTTCCTTCACCTTGACCTGAATGAAAAAAATACAAATCAGCAAACCGCCGATATCTTAAACTTTATCCAGGCCAATATTTACTACCCCGAAAAGCTGCGGACAGAATATCTCTGCTCACGGTTCAATATATCCGTCAATTATCTTGGGAAATACTTCAAACAGCAAACCGGCAGCACCTTACAGCGATATATCACCGGCTATAGGCAGAATTTGATCGAACACCGCCTGGTCCACAGCGACAAGCGCCTGGGTGAGATCGCGGACGAATTTGGATTTACGGATGAAAGTCACCTTAATAAATTCTTTAGGAACAACAAAGGGTTAAGCCCGAGGTCCTTCCGCCGCAAGTCGAAACTCGAAAAGGAATAGCTTCTTATTAATATAGGGTGAGCTTTCCCGTATATCTGCCAGTTACCTTTCCTTTAACAGCATCGCTGAGCGTAAGGTCATAGGTGATCTGGTAAACGCTGTCTGCTCCCAATTGCAAATTCAGGGTGCCGCCGGTTAGATCATGAAAGTCCTGGTATTCGGTGATGCCACCCTTGAAGAATACACCGGAGGGCGTGAATTGTGTGGCGTCGAAATTTTTGGCATCGTCGTAGGTTGGATCATAAATGTCCTTATAAGTGTAGGTGCCTGCATTCTTCATTTTGGTATAGATACGGATCAAAGTCATTGCGCCGGAGTCTGTTTTTGACATAAGGTTGACGTTTGTCAGATATATAGCGCTGAAAGAAAAGAATCCATTGCTCATTTCTGTAGTATCGCCGCCGTATACAATATAGCTGGTATGAGTTGTGTGGTTGATGGGATTAGTATTATTTTCTTTTTTACATGCACAAAACAAAAATGAGGCAGTGACCAGGAGAAGGGTGGCTTTTTTCATTATAATACTGGGTTTAAAGATGGATAAACGTAAATGTTGAAGAATTATTTTTGCTGCCATTGAGCCGATTGGGGTCAGCTTGACATACAGGCGGCAGACAAGAGGGGAGATTTCCAGCGGAATATGGCTTTGTGCAGGTGTGCACAACTGCTGGTACCGGTTAGCTATTCGCTGAGAGGAGCACCGCGTTGCTCGGCTAACGCAACGATGATGCCTTCAGGCCCGCGGAGGTAGCATAGCCGATACATGTTCTCGTACTGTACCACTTCGCCCATGAGCTCGGCACCGTGGGCGCGCAAGCGCGCAACGACATCGTCGATGTCATCGACGGCGACCATGATGCGACGGATGCCCAGTGTGTTCACCGGCGCGTCCGCGGACCCCAACCCGATCGCCTTGGGTGTGTGGTACTTGTCCAGCTCGATACCGTGACCATCGGGAGTCCGTAGGAACGCGAGAGTGGCCCGGACATCCTTGAGTCCGATCAAGCTGTCGACCGACGGCCCTTCAACTGTCGGTTCTCCCTCGAGCTTGAGGCCCAATTCAATGAAGAACGCCTTGGCGGCTTCGAGATCATCGACCACGATGAGAACGTTGTCCATCCGTTGTAGTGCAGATTTTTTTGATCTCTCCACACCCGTTGCCGATGTACCTAGTTCCTCGGACAGCGCAATGATAATTCCTTCGGGACCGCGGAGGTAGCAGAGCCGGTACGTGTCCCCGTACTGCACCATCTCCCCAATGAGTTCGGCCCCACGCTTCTGCAGGCGGGCAGCGACGTCGTCGATGTCCGTAACGGCGAACATGATGCGACGTATACCCAGTGTGTTCACCGGTGCGTTCGGCTCGATGGTGATAGCTGCTGGCTGCTGGAACTTCATCAGTTCAAGCCTGCCGTGTCCATCCGGGGTTCGCATCATGGCGATGTCGTTTCGGACGCCGTCGAGCCCGACAATGCGGTCAACCCATTTTCCCTCAACGGTCATCTCGCCTTCAAGCTCCAGGCCAAGTTCGGCAAAGAATGCGATAGCAGTCTTGAGGTCTTCGACAACGATGCCGATGTTGTCTATCCGTGGTAATTTATCTTTCGCCATAGTTTATACCCTGTAAGTTAAGGTTACTGTTTCAACTTCTGCAGCACGCCCTTCCTCTTCACAATATTCTTGTAATCCCATTGGACTTCTCTCCCTTTCTCCAGCCAACGTTGAAGATCGTTCGTGTTTATATCGGCCACATCGGCGTATCGTATTTCGGCCGCTTTGAACTTACCCTCTTTCTGCAATCCCGGCTCGTCAAAGGACTGTCCACTCCAGAACATCAGGTTCATCCCATTCTTTCGCTGACTATAACCTACAATGGGATTGCCCTCCAGGAACCAAACGGGATGACGGTGCCATACTTTTTTCTCTGCTTCCGGCAGATGCCTGCCAATTTCCTGGTACAAAAAGGTTGCTATTTTACGCTCAGCAGGAGAAAGCGAGTCATGATAAGCTTTGATTTCCGGTGTGATTTCCATAATCATTGATTTGATAGTGTAAAATTACATTATCCCGGCCTTTGTTGTGAGGGGCAATCAAGACATTGAAGAGTGGCGTTTGCGACAAATTACTGTGGCGGTACTTATTACAAAATCTTTAATACCCGATATAGTGCGTATTAGGCATATGACCTCCAAATTTCGGACAAGGGATAGGTCCGTTGCCTCTTCTGCGGCTATTTAACAAATCCTTGTAAGTAAGCGTCACCTCTAGTCCGCCCCTGTATTGAGAGGCTACGACCAATTTGCTTATATTGACGTCATAGCTTGTGCTGACCGTGAGCTTGGAAAATTCCAGTTGTACAACGGGTATCACAGCATCGTTCCACCGATACAATACCCCAAACGTGATGCCTTTGCGATTGTCCTCGTCCTCGCCCCATAGATCCCGGTTGAACATTAGTCCAATTTGCAGCGTGCTGACACCTACTGGCTTGAAGTCATAGTTGAATTGCTTGAAATAATCGCCATAAACGATGATTTGATCCGTCTCGCTTGTACGGGAAGCCATGCCGAAATTGAAGGCGGCCTTCCTGTTTAGGGTGATCACATTCCCATCAAAGAATCCCACCTTTGGCTTGGTAAGATGAAAAAGTGCGGTGCCTATATAGTAATCGGCATTCTCATTAATAGATCCGTTGTAGCTAACACCGACAGATAGATCCGGGTAGTTGATACTCGTGTTATTGAATATCTGGCCGGTGACAGGAAGGACCGAGAAGGTCCCATTACTTCCAGCCACAAACTGATCGTTGAATGCTAATTTTGTCGGATCAAACCTTTGCTGCATTAATCCACCCATCAATCCCAGGGATAGGAAGGAGTTCTTCTCCTGGCTGAGCGGAAGGCTGTAATTCACAGCCGGAAGGATTTGCAGCGTGCTGAATTCGGAGGTTCCGGCAACATCCCTCAACAATTGAAGCCCTATCGTGAGATTATCATTGGGCGCTGCATTCACCGGCATCTTGATCTCGCTGCTCAACCCATAAGTTGTATAAGGAACTGTAACGCTTTGCCATTGGTTCCTGAAAGAGGCCGACAGCCGGACATCGCCGGTGAAGATACCTGCCAGAGCAGGATTGCGTAATAAGGGTTGGTCGTAGAACTGGGAAAAACCGACGTCCTGCGAAAAAACTGCCAACCCGCGGCAGGAAATTACAAGGATCGATAAAACGAATTTATAATAAAGTCTCATAAAATGCCTATTTAGAATAATGTCACATTACCTTTAAATGTATAGGGAACTCCATTTTCACAAAGGACCTCCGCGGTATAAACATATACACCTGAATCTGCCAACCGGCCTCCGCTCATGCCGTTCCATCCGAAATCCGGACTGTTGGGAGGGAAATTATTTCGTTCAAAAACAACCTTTCCCCAGCGGTTGTATATCCGGAAAGACCTGACGGAAGAGATGCCGGTTGCTCTTACCATTAAGATCCTGTTCGCAGCGATGTTTCCGTTGGGTGCAAAGGCATTTGGAATAAATACCTGAGAGCTCTTACAGAAAACTTTAGCACAAATTGCGGCGCTTCCGCGGCAGCCAAAGCTGTTGATACCTGTAACGTTATAACAGGTGTTGTCTTTGATAGTGATGACGGGTGATGAACAGACCGCATCATTGCAACTGACATTCCCTGCAGGTGTCCATTCATACCTTGCCATCGGCAGGATACCAGGATCAGCGGCGTTGACAACGATGGGAGAAAGGTTCAAAAGATACCCGGCGGGAAGAGACAGCGTATCCTGGTCGAATTTCAGGATAGGATACCCTCCGATCCGTATTAAAGTATCGGTGGTCGAACTACAGCCTGTTTCGGGAGAAGTGGCTGTCACGGAATAAATCCCTCCGTCTTCGAGCCGCACCATATTGATCCCGGCGACAGTCCCGTTGACCGGGAATCCCGCCCCTGGGCCTTTCCAGACATAATCCACTTCCCCGCCTGTCGTTGGGATGCTGCTGAAAGCCTGCAGGTGTAGATTATCCCCGACACATAGAGGGTTTTGAGTGGTGACCAACGGTTTCGAAGGGGATTGCCGGATGGCTACGGAGACACTGGCTGTAAGTGATACACAATTATGCTGAATAGCATAGACGATATAGGTTCCGGCATCGGATGCGCTCGCGGAGGGGAAAGTGACAACGGAATTGTCAGTAGTATCAGCCAAAGGCCCGAATGCAGGTCCTGCCCACACGTATGTAAGAGGGCCCGGTACGGGGCTTGCCCCGGAAAGTGCCGTCAGCGTCAGCGGCGTTTCGCTGCACAGGGGAGCATTATATCCCAGTGTCGGTGCCGAAGGAGGAGAAGGATCCTTTAAAACAAATACATCCGGTAGTTTTTGCGACACACAACCGCTCGCCTCCACATAAATATCGGAATACGTGCCCGCTGTCAGGGGAATGGTAATATTCCCCAAAGCATCTGTACCAAGGAGTATTGTATAAGGAACCTGGAATTTTTTATAGTGAACATACATGGGGAGATCCACGATCGGGTTGTCGTTCAGGTCCAATAATTGTAATACAATAGCGCCGGAGGGCACGCCGCACATGGTGGGGTTAGTATATGATGAGCTGACTATTTTAGGAGTTGGATTGACAATGGCCAGGATCATTGCTTTGGGACTCTCACATCCCGTGCTATTGGTCTGGGTCACATAATACGTGAACCTGCCCGGCGCCGACGTAGATATAACGGGAGCAGTCGTCTGTAGCACAAAATTGGCATCATACCATTTGATCGTGGTCCCTGGCAAGGGTTGTACGTTTAAGGCGGTCGCCGGGTCTCCCATACAGAAATAAAATGTATCGGATGCAGGGGCAGGGGTAATTGGATTGACGGTAAGGGTCAGATCGTAGGAGGCGCCGGCACAGGAGTTTTGAGTAGGATTAGTGGGCAGGACCCGAATGGTCAGCGTTTGAGGGTTGGCGCCTATGTTGGTGAATGTAAAGGAAAGGGCAGACGTCCCTGTGGAAGTGCCTGAAGAAGCTCCGGATACACCGGCAGGCAAGGACCCTGGTACAGACCACTGATAGAGCGTATTGGCAATGTTAGAAGCAGGTGTATAGAGGGCCGTGCCGCCTGAGCAAATGGATTGAACCGGATCTGCAAAACTCAGGACAGGATAATCATCTATTTCAACTTTTGTCGTGGTCGTATAACCCGGGCAGGGCGGGGAAGGAGCGATGGTATAAGTGACGGTATAGGTGCCTGGCTGACTAAGCGAGGGGTTGATCGCTCCCGTCGTTGTATTGATAGAGAGCCTGGCGTCCGCACTAAAGAGGCCTCCGGTCGAGCCGGAAAGCAGGACGGACTGCGGGCTGCCCGTTGCGCGGCAATAAGGGGCCCCCGTGTATTGAATAGCAGCAACAGGAGTTGCGTTGACAGTGACCGTGGTCGTTGTCATAAAACTTGTACAGGCTCCCGATCCGGCCACGCGGTATTGGATCGTGTAGGTTCCCGGGGTGGCGCCGGAAGGGTTGAGCTCACCGGTAGTTGGATTGATGGGTAAGCCTGTTGCAGGTGCGATGGTATAGGTGCCACCGCCGTTGCCGGTCTGTATTACGGCAACCGGTGGATTAGGGGTTGTCGGCGAGCTGAGGACATTACAAAGGATAGGGGCAGGATAGCTGATGGCGGCGGATGGCGCTTGTGTAATGGTCAGGCTTGTGGTTGTGACAAACCCGGGACAGGGTGCAGACGGCGGGATTGTATAGGTGACGGTATAGCTACCAGGCTGACTGAGTGAAGGAGTGATCAATCCAGTCGTTGCATTAAGGCTCAACCCGGGCGTCGAAGAATAAGTACCACCTGGGCTTCCTGTAAGCTTCACCGCCATGCCGGCATCGGAAGTACATAAATCCGGGTAACTGATGGTAGCCGTAGGAGCAGCGTTGACAGAGACCGTGGTCGTTGTGATAAAATTCTTACAGGCTCCTGATCCGGCCACGCGATATTGGATCGTGTAAGTTCCCGGGGAGGCGCCGGAAGGGTTGAGCTCACCGGTAGTTGTATTGATGGGTAAGCCTGATGCAGGCGCGATGGAATAGTTGCCACCGCCGTTGCCCGTCTGTATCACGGCAACCGGTGGATTAGGAGTCATCGGTGAGCTGATGACATTACAAAGGATAGGGAAAGGATAGCTGATGGCGGCGGATGGCGCCTGTGTAATGGTCAGGCTCGTGGTTGTGACAAACCCGGGACAGGGTGCAGACGGCGGGATGGTATAGGTGACGGTATAGCTACCAACTTGACTGAGTGAAGGAGTGATCAATCCAGTCGTTGCATTAAGGCTCAGCCCGGAGGTAGAAGAATAAGTGCCGCCCTGGCTTCCTATAAGCTTCACCGTCATGGGAGCATCGGTAGTACATAAGTCCGGGTAACTGATGGTCGCCGTAGGAAGGGCGTTGACAGTGACCGTGGCCGTTGTCGTAAAGAGGCCGCAACCCGGAGGGCCGTTAAGGCTATATCGGATCGTATAGGTTCCGGGAATGGCGCCGGAAGGGTTGAGTTCACCGGTAGCCGGATTGATGGGTAAGCCGGATGCAGGCACGATGGAATAGGTACCACCGCCATCGCCGGTATGTATCACAGCGACCGGCGGATTAGGAGTCGTGGGGGAAGCGATGACATTACAAAGAATGAGTGCCGGGTAGCTGATGGTGGCCGAGGGAGGAGCATTTACATTGACGACAATAGGCACACGGGGACTCTCGCCGCAGCCCGCGCCCTGACTCACATAATAAGTCATAGTTCCGGCTGTGCTGGTGGAGGGAACGGGGGCGACGGAGGAAGCTGTCCCGCCGGTGGCGACAGTGTACCATAATAAGCTGGAGCCAACTGCGCTGAGAGGAGCCGCGGTTTGATGCTGACAATAAGTAACCGGAGAGACAACGACAGGCGCTACGGGTGCTCCATTGACATTCACGACGATTGGCGCACGAGGTCCTTCGCAGCCGTTGGTCGTCTGACTTACATAATAAGTCGTTGTGCCGGTGGCCACGGTCGACGGAATGGGAGCGCCGGGAATCCCTGCTCCTCCCACTGCGTTCGCATACCACAGCAGCCCTGTTCCCGTTGCTGTCAACGGAGCAGCAGCTTGTCCTTGGCATAGGCTGACCGGGGACGATACCACCGGAGCGCCTGGTAAGGCATAGACAATGACACTCACCGGAACCCGTGGACTTTCGCAATTACCCGGGACGGTCTGACTTACATAATAAGTAAAGGTGCCTGTAGTATTCGTCGAGGGTGTAGGAGCCGTCGGACTGCCGATGCCCCCCGTGGTTGAGGTATACCAAAGAAGCCCCACGCCGCTGGCGGCGAGTGGAGTTGCTGGCTGGCCCTTGCAATAGGCCGCAGGACTGGCATTTACCGTTGGAGGTGGCGAATTGGGCAGAACGGTGACCTGCTTCGATTTCGTACTGCTGCCACAGGTGTTATTGCTTGCTGAAAGACTGACAGTATAGGTCCCTGGATTTGCATATTGATGGCAGGAAGGTGTCGCAGAGCTGGAGGTAGACCCATCCCCGAAATCCCATTGGTAAACAGTAGTGGTATTACAAGCGTTGCCACTATAACCATCCGTTGTCTGGTTGCTGAAACAAACAGGCGTGTTGACGCAGGCCGGGGGGGCCATTGTGCTGAAGTCGGCCTGGGGCTTTATTCGGATAATGATCTGATTTAAGGTATACCTGGTGGTATAGCAACCGTTGATCGCATCCAGCGTTGCCGTAAAATCTATACTGGGACAGGACGTCTTGTCATACGTATGGGACAATAGTTGAACAGTATTTGCGGCATTCAGCGGATGAGATAAAGTTACCTTGGGAGTCCCATCTCCGAAATCCACCTGGTAAATGGTGCCGGTCGAATTGTTAAACCAGTTGCCGATCTCAAATTGCACCGGCGCCGGTGCGCAAAGCCCCGTTGTAGAATGCGTAGTGGTAAAACTGGCTAAGGGATTAGCTCCGTTATAAAACCGGAAGGTCTTGGTTTTGACGCAACCGTTGGCGGGGGTGATCGTAAACGTGATATTAAAATAGCCCTGTGCAGTATACTGATGGCTGGTCTGTGCGCCAATAGGCCAGTCCGTTTGGCTAAAGACGGGTGTATTATCGCCCCAGTTGATCGTGTAGTTATTGCCCGTCCCGGTGATGGAGGAGCTGTTACTTACCGTGAGTAAATAGGAAGCATTGCCGTCACAATTGGTGAAAGGGGCATCCGCCGGCGCTACATGCGTCAAAACTGGGATAGGCGCCGGTTTGACGGTCAGGATATCTGTACTTTGAACGGTACCATCAGGGGTCGTCACGGTTACGCGCCCATTGGCTGCCGCATCTGCAACGATGGCTGTGATTGTATTGTCATCGTTGACGGTAAATTTGCTGGCTGCAATATTACCCGCACTTACTACTGTGGCTCCTTTAAAGCCGGTTCCTTTTATAGTGATCGTCTCACCCTGGCAAACAACGGCAGGAGTAAAGGAACTTATTGTAGGCGCCTGCGCCTTTGCTGACACTATGCCTCCAAGGAAAAATACAACGGTTGTATAAATTATAAGGGCAAACGGCCTGACCTGGGATAGACGCATAAGAATACTCTGCAGTTAGGGGTGTGGACGCTGGATGCTTGGAAGGAGATGGCTGACTAAGGGAATGATGATGGAGATCACTCCGTCAGATGAGTAATGAAGCGCATAAACATAAGGGTTTAAAGGTTAATTGGGTAAGGGTAAACTCAGTTGAAGATAATAAAATATAATTAAAAATCATTAATTGATGAGGTGAAGATCTAATGAATTGATTTCCAGTCTGGTTGGTGAATATCATCACATAAAAAAAGAACCCGCCGTTATGGCGGGTGAACCTGGACGAGCTGGCCTGCGTTCAATGATTGATCATTTCAGTTCCTTTATCCGGATATCTTTCCAGCGAACTTTGATCCCACCGCCGCTGTGTATCTGTAATGCAATGAAACCTTTTCCCTTCCCGATCTTTTCATCTTTTAATTGAACCATTTGATGGCCGTTGAGCCAACTTGTCACTTCATCACCCATTACCTTGATCCGCATGGTATTCCATTCCCCCATTTTCAAGATGCCCTCATCCTCTGGCTTTGGCAGGATCAGCCAACCGCGGCCGTAGGACTCATAAATACCGCCTGTATGTTTTTGCGGAGGTGCTATTTCCACCTGCCAGCCGCTGATCCTGGTCCCTTCGATGCCCGAACGAATGAATACGCCGCTGTTTCCATCGGCTTCCTGTTTGAATGTCAGCTCCAGGATAAAATTGTCATAGGATTTTTCCGTCGACAGATATCCGTATTGTTTATCGGGCCCGCTTTCACAGATCAATTCCCCATGCTCAACGTACCATTTCTCGGTACCATGGATATTCCAACCGGTGAGGTCTTTTTCATTGAAGATCTTCCTGAATCCGCCTTCCCCATGGAAATTTGCGAATAGCAAATCCTCAAATGGAATATCCATCACCGGATACGCCTTATACCCTTCGAAATCGAAATGCCACCATTCACTGGGAAAGATAATGAAGCCATGCCTGCCCATCACATCCTGTAACAGCTGCCGGTGTTGCCGCTGCGTTGCAGTGACACCCGGATATTCAGCAGCAGCCCGTGGTGTAAAATCATCATAAGGAGTTGGCATGTCCAGCTCCTTACCCGTTTTCAGGTCGATCAGTGTCAGGTCCACGGCACATCCCCTGTTATGACGCGAGCCCGTATAGGGAGAAGCGACAAAGTTCGAATCGTGGTAGGCTTCCCAAAAATCCACCGTCACCGCGTAAGGCCTGTACCCATCATAGACCTTCAATCCATAGCCCATCGGTCTCAGCTCCTGCGCAACATCCCGCAATGCTTCTGCGGCGGGGAGGCGCAGAAAAGCTGCTGCTGTCCGGTACACAGGACGATGCATGATATTGTTATTCGTCGCATAGCGGATGTCGAGCCGGATGTCCGGGATGAATTTTTCCAGGGCCACGATCTCCTGGCGGGGATTGGCGGCCACCAGCTGCCGGTATTCCGAAATGGAGGAAATGGGTTTGAGGCCGTATTTGACAAAAGAGGATGGGGACGCGGATCCGTTTGACCCCAGGGCTGGAGCGGGACCTCCCGATCCTTGTCGGACCGCCGCCTCTTTAATGTCGTAAGCCTGTATCAGGGCCGGGTTTTCCGGGGACAAAGTAAATTTGACCTCCAGGTCTGTCTTTTCTCCTACGATGCGAAACGTCCCCCGCAGCTGGTTCTCCGGAACCATCTCTTCCATGCGAATGATCTTGCCGGCCTTATTGAAAAGGGTTGCAGCCTCTTTGCGCAGGGAGTCGATGAGATAGTCGTCAAAGAAGTTCTCGCTGAATATCCCGCTGGCCTGCGCGTCCTTCCAGTCCGGCAATAAAGCCATCAATTGCTGCTGTCTTTTATGGAGGATATCCGACACCGGTAGCTGGCGGGGCCTGAGCTGCGCAAGCGCTATCAGCCGCTCCATCACCTGCGCATTCAACGCTGACGTACCTTCATAAGTGAGGTTACAGAAAGAGACGACGCCGATGCCATAATCCGGTAAAATGACCCAATTGCTGCCAAAGCCGGGCAATCCACCGCTGTGACCGATGAACTCCTTGCCCGTACAGTTCCTGCTCCAGGAAAGCCCAAAATTATAAGCCGACACCCGTGGACACAATTCCCCGGCAGCATTCCTGCCCTGTGTGTAAAAACCGCTGATCTTGCCCGGCTGATGCATCTCCCGCACGGAGCTGCGTTTCAACGGACCTGTCTCTGCTCCATTCCGGGGCGGCCAGGCCGCAAGGTGAAAACTCATATAGCGGCTGAAGTCTTCCAGCGAAGTGAGCATCCCACCCATGGCCCCATAAGCGCCGCTGTGCAGCATGGCTTCCTCTTTCCATTGGTTGTTGAGCCAGCGATATCCATGTGCAAGGTCTTCCGGCTTTGCCTCCGTATATTCCCAATAGGTATGTTCCATACCCAGCGGCCTGAAGATGGTCCGGCGAATATACTGTTCAAAGGGCTCTCCGGAAACCTTCGTGACGATGTGTCCCAGCAGGGTAAAGCCCAGGTTGCTGTATTCATAGGCCAGCCCCGGTGTATTGGACAGGGACACGCCTTTTTTTATAAAATTGATCAGCTCCTCATCGGTGCGCTGCAGTTGCCGGTCGCCCCAGGGATTGTCTTCCGGGAAGCCGGCCGAATGGCTCAACAGGTGCCGGATCGTAATGGGCGGGCTGTCATCTGTCAGGGGACGGACCTGCTTCATCTCCGGGATATATTTATACACCGGGTCGTCCAGGTCCAGCTTGCCGGCGTCCCGCAGCGACAGGATCGCCATAGCCGTGAAGCTCTTGGTCATCGAGGCGATCCTATACACGGACTTTGCTGTCACGGGCGTTCTCTTTGTAACATCGGCATAGCCGAAAGTGCCGGTGTGCACCAGCCGTCCGCCCACTACGATGCCGTATGCGAGACCAGGAATATGGTGCTTCTCCGCATAGGCCTTGTACATGCTGTCAATAACAGGAAAGGCGGCTTCCGGGTTTTGCGCGAAAGTGCGGACAGAGAAAAAAAACGAAAAGATAATCAGTTTGGATCTGGTCATGATATGTTAGTTGTAATAAACGTTCTCTTCTTCCACCAGCTTTTTATAAGCCGCCGACTGCCGGGTGGACTGCGGCTTTGTCATTTCCACGATGCAATGCTTGATGGCATTACAGATGCTGAAAGCCCCGATCAGCGGACTGAGAAAGTACTGGGGCGCCGGATGGACAAAGAGCTCATATTTGCTATAGGCGCATAGGGGAGAATATTCACTGTCCGTCAACGCAATGGTCGTCGCACCTTTTTCCTTTGCTTTTTTCAGCGCTTTGATCGTCTGGTTCTGGCATTGGTCAAACCCAATGGCCAGTACGACATCCCCTTTGCCAAAATGTCCCATGTAATCAAACAGCATACCGTTGTATTCCGTGACGGCATGGGTATGGGGAAGATGGCTGCGCAAGAGGCTTTGCAGATAATTAGCCACATTGCCGATGTATCCCAGCCCGAGGATATAGGTCTGCCGGGATGAGACAATGGCCTGACAGGTCTGTTTGATCTTTTCAAAAGAGATCTTTTCAATCGTTCTTGTCAGCATTTCCAGGTCCCTTGACAGCGCATGGCGGATGGCCTCATCCGTGCTGGTGCTGACGGCAAATTCACTGAGGACCTGGTTGAAAGCGCTTTTTTTGTCGCTGCGGAGGAGGTTTTCTTTCAGCTGTTTTTTCAGGTGGTGAAAACCTTCCAGTCCAATACCCTGGCAGGCCTTGATGATGGTCACCGGGTCTACCTTCAGCTTTTTTGCCAGGTCGGCGGTATTCATGGAAATGATCTCCTCCGGATGATCGAGGACGTATTTGATCACCCTGTATTTTTTCCTGGGCAGCAGGTCCAGGTCGACGCTTTTTAAGAAATCCATATTTATGCGGTTATTCGCTTTGTAAGGTAAATGTAAGTTTTCTGAAATCAATATTTTTATGGAGTTTTTAGTTTTGTCAAGTGTTGCATGTATTTTCGCGGAGCAATGAACAACAACGCCATCATCCTCACAGCCGGCACGCTCACCGGCTCCAACGCCAAAACAGCCCATGGCCTCATCCGGTCGGGTTCGCGCTATAGTATCATCGGCGTCATCGATGACAAGACGGCCGGCCGGGACGCCGGTGAGGTCCTGGACAAGATCAGCAGGGACATCCCGGTCTATGCAAATCTCGACGACTTTCAGCAACGCTCGGGTAAAAAAGCCCAGTATGCCATCGTCGGGGTAGCCTTTGCAGGAGGTAAGCTGCCGGCGCCTATACTCGACCAGATAAGGGACGCCATCAAAGCAGGTTGCTCTATCGTGTCCGGCGCCCATGACTTCCTTTCCGATATGCCTGACATCCTGCACCTGGCCAAAGAAAATAATGTAACCCTGCTGGATATCCGAAAGCCACGTCCGAAAGACCAGCTGAAATTCTGGTCGGGCGACATCATGAAGGTGACTACGCCGGTCATAGCCGTCCTGGGCACGGACTGCGCCCTGGGCAAACGGACCACGGCCGTGATGATCACCGCGGCCATGAAAGAAAAGGGCAGCAGCGCGGAAATGATCTTCACAGGCCAGACGGGATGGCTGCAGGGACATCGCTATGGGTTTGTGCTGGACAGCACGTACAATGATTTTATCTCCGGAGAGCTGGAACATGCCGTGGTCACCTGCTGGAAAGAAGCGCAGCCCGACGTCATTTTCATCGAAGGCCAGTCAGCCCTTTGCAACCCCAGCGGGCCTTGCGGTTCGGAATTGCTGCTTTCCGCACAATGCAAAGGTGTCATCCTGCAGCATGCACCGGCACGGGTATACTATAAGGGGCAGGAAAGCACGGAGAACAAAATATCCCTGGCAAGAGAGCTGGAACTCATCCGCCTGTACGGCTCCCGTGTACTGGCCATCACCCTGAACACCGGGAAGCTCACGGCCGAAGAGGCCCGCGGCCACCAGGAAAGGCTGGAAAAAGAAACTGGCCTGCCCGTGATCCTGCCGCTGGAAGACGGTATGCATCGCCTCTCCGGCATTGTACAGGAATATATCGAAACATTCAAAAGCATTCCTTTCAAAAGCACGCAATCATGAAGATCCGGCACATCCATGTCAGGAAGGAAGACCTGCTCCTTACGCGCCCTTATACAATTGCATTCAAAACAGTGGATGCCGTGGAGAACGGCATCATCGAGATCATCGCCGACAATGGATTGAAAGGTTACGGCGCATTCAATCCCAGTCATTTTGTGGTGGGTGAATACCTGGAGGATGCACTGGCCGCGCTTAGTGAACAAAACCTCGATGTGCTCACCGGCAGAGAGCTGGATGATATCGACGCCCTTTGCGCCATCGTCCAAAATACCTTTAAGGACAGTCCCACGGCGCGCACCGGTCTGGAGATCGCCCTCTACGACCTTTTCACGCAGGGGCTGGGCGTGCCGCTGGCAAGCTTCCTGGGTCAGCAGATCATGTCCATGCCTACTTCCATTACCATTGGGATCAAAGGCGTCCCCGAGACCCTGGAGGAAGCGAAAGAATATACGGGTCGAGGTTTCAAGATACTAAAAGTGAAGCTGGGCATCTCCCTGGAAGAGGACCTAGAAAGGCTGATCCGGCTGCGGGAGACATTTGGGAATAGCGTCGGCATTATCATCGATGCGAACCAGGGTTACAATGCAGCGCAGCTGTCAAAATTCATCATGCAAACCCAACACCTGCAGATCGGATTGATCGAGCAGCCGCTGCCCGTGGGACAGGAGGATGCAATGCGCCGGCTGCCCGATGACATCAAAAAGCTCGTAGCCGCCGATGAGTCCCTCGTCACACCGCAGCATGCCCGCGAACTGGCAGCCTCACCCGCCGCCTGCGGATTTTTCAACATCAAGCTGATGAAGTGCGGCGGCATCAGCCAGGCCCTGCGGATCGCGGACACGGGCGCCCGGCATTCCATCGATCTCATGTGGGGCTGCAATGATGAAAGTATCATCAGCATCACCGCCGCCCTGCATACGGCCTTCTCCTGTCCCCATACGAAATTCATTGATCTGGACGGCAGCCTGGACCTGGCCAGGGATGTGGTGGCAGGCGGCTTCCTGCTGAAGGACGGCATCATGTCCCTATCGGGCAAGCCGGGGCTGGGGCTGACAGCGCTGTAAAATAGCTCCCGGGACCTGCCTCTGACAACCCAACTGTAGAAAAAAAGTCCCTTTTGCCCGGGCATGTTATTTGTAATCCTTCCTGTATGGCGACGACAGCACTGGACGACGAGCTGCATTGGTACAAGGATGCGATCATCTATGAATTGCATATAAAGGCTTTTTGTGACGGCGACGGGGATGGGATAGGTGATTTTCAGGGCCTTCTGCAGAAGCTGGATTATCTGCAGGACCTCGGCGTCACGGCTATCTGGCTCCTGCCTTTTTATCCTTCGCCTTTGAAGGACGACGGCTATGACATTGCCGATTACTACAACATCAATGCCTCCTATGGCGATATAGCCCGCTTCCGTCACTTCCTCAAAGAGGCCCACAAACGCAATCTGAAAGTGATCACGGAGCTGGTGCTCAATCATACTTCGGACCAGCATGCCTGGTTCCAGCGGGCCCGCAGGGCGCCCAAAGGTTCAAAAGAAAGGAACTTCTACGTATGGACCGATGATCCCGATCAATACAAGGACGTCCGCATCATCTTCCAGGACTTCGAAACTTCCAACTGGACCTGGGACCCGGTGGCGGAACAATATTTCTGGCACCGCTTCTTCCACCATCAGCCCGACCTGAATTACGACAATCCCCTGGTGCAGGAAGAAGTGCTCCGGATCATCGATTACTGGTGCAAGATGGGCGTGGATGGTTTCCGGCTGGACGCCGTACCCTATCTCTATGAAAGGGAAGGGACCAACGGGGAGAACCTGCCCGAGACACATCTCTTTTTGAAAAAGTTGAGGAAATATGTGGACGAGCATTTTCCCGGTACGGTATTCCTTGCCGAGGCCAACATGTGGCCGGAAGATTCCGCCTCCTATTTCGGGGAAGGGGATGAATGCCATATGAACTATCATTTCCCGGTGATGCCCCGTATTTTCATGGCCCTGCAGATGGAAGACCGGTATCCCATCACCGATATTTTCGATCAGACGCCCGACATACCACCTACATGCCAGTGGGCCATCTTCCTGCGCAACCATGACGAACTTACACTCGAGATGGTCACCGACGAAGAACGTGATTATATGTATAAGGTGTATGCCAGGGATCCAAAGGCGAAGATCAACCTGGGCATTCGCCACCGCCTGGCGCCCCTGCTCGACAACAGCCGGAGCAAGATAGAATTGCTCAACTCGCTGCTCTTCTCTCTGCCGGGGACACCCGTGATCTATTATGGAGATGAGATCGGTATGGGGGATAATTTTTACCTGGGCGACCGCGACGGGGTGCGTACACCCATGCAATGGTCCCCGGACCGAAATGCGGGCTTTTCGCTGGCCAATCCCCAGAAACTATACCTGCCCCTGATCCTGGATCCCGAATATCATTACGAGTCAGTGAACGTAGAGACACAGCGCAGCAACACGTCTTCGCTATTTTGGTATATGAAGCGGATCATCAGCGTTAGGAAAAAGTTCAAGACTTTCGGCCGGGGCAGTCTGAAATTCCTCAATACGGAAAACCCCAAAGTCCTCAGCTTTACGCGCACTTATGAAGAAGAGACGCTGCTGATCGTAGTCAACCTGTCAAAGTTTTCACAGGCGGCGGAAGTGGACCTGCCGGCCTATAAAGGATATGTTCCCGTGGATGTGTTCAGCAAGAACCGTTTCCCCGTGATCAAGGACGACGGGGCCTATTTTTTTACGCTGGCCCCTTACAGCTTTCAGTGGTTTGTGCTGGAAAAGGCCCACCCGGAGATGGATGAGGACAAGCCGTTGCCGGGACTCATCCTCCGTCAATGGGAAGGATTGATGGAAGGCAGCGGGCTTCGCCAACTGGAAAGCAATATACTTCCCCGCTACCTGCAAAAGGTAAAATGGTTCACCGGCAAGGACAGGAGCCTGTTCCAGGTGACCATCACCGACTTTATAAAAGTCTCTTTCGATGGACGCCCTGCCTTCTGGCTGCTGCTGGAGATCGCCGAGCAGAATGGAACTTCCGGCCTCTACCAGCTGCCGGTGCTGTTCATCAACAACGAACAGGCGGACAAGATCGCCGCAACGTTCCCCGAAGCGCTGATTGCCCGGGTCCGTTCGGAAGAAGGGGAGGGGGCGCTTGTCGACGCATTTTTTGTCCCTGAATGGCAGCTGGACCTGTTTTACAGGATGGCGGGACACAAGTCTGTCACTGCCACGGGACGGCGCATTGAATTTACAGGCAACACAGTGGTGAAGACCAGCCAGGAGAAAGGGGCGGCTGTTCCCCGCATACATGCAGCTGACCTTTTTAATATTTCCATCACCTACAATGGCTCCTACTTTCTGAAGATGTACCGCAAAGTGGATATTGTCACCAATCCCGACCTGGAAACGACGCGGTTCCTGACAAAGGAGGCCGCATTCGAATATATTCCGGCTTTCATCGGCGATATCCAGTGGAAAAGCAAAAAAGGTCCCATCGTGCTGGGGCTGATGCAGGAAATGATAGAGAACCATGGTGATGGCTATTGTTATTTCCAGGAACGCATCCATAATTATATTGAACGCCTGCTGGCAGACGGCAAGGACCCGCTGATGTGGGAACAGCGGCAGGGCACCCTCATGGCGCCCGTATCCTTCGAGGTATTGCCACAGGACCTGCAGACGCTGCTGGGCGGCCCTGCTGCAGCGCAGGCCCGCCTCATTGGTATACGTACGGCACAGCTGCACGTAGCCCTTGCCTCCGTCACGGAGAACAAGGATTACAGGCCCGAAGCCTTCTCTCTTCACTATCAGCGTTCGCTTTTTTCTTCTTTGCAATCGCTGGTAAGGGAGACCTATCAGAACCTTTCGCGCAATAAGACCAGGCTGCCGGCAGACATGCAGGCCAACACGGAAAGGATCACGGCTTACCGGCCCCGGCTGCTGGCGATCTTCAAACGGATCTATGCTAAAAAGCTGGACGCCCTGAAGATCCGTATCCATGGCAACTATAACCTGGGACAGGTGCTCCTCACCGGTAAGGACCTCGCCATCAGCGACTACAGCGGGGACCCTGCCCTGAGCTACAGCGAAAGAAGATTGAAGCGCTCGCCCCTGATCGATCTGGCTTCCATGGTGCTATCCTTTCATGCAGCAGCATTCGAAGGATTTATGAACGACCCGCAGCTGCAGGAGGCAGACCGCATCGCTTTGCAGCCTTTTGCCGCCCTCTGGGCGCACTATATGAGCGGCTTTTTTATTGATGCCTATATGGCCGGGGTAAAAGGGACCCATCTGCTGCCCGCGGCTGCAGGCGATCTGGAGATGATGTGGCAGAACTACCTGCTGCAACGGTCCATACAGGCATTCAATGAAGCGTTGAGGAACGATCCTGCCCGGCTGATCATCCCGCTGACCCTCATCAGGAATATCCTGCGTGAAGAGCCGCCCACCATCTCAGCGGCCCTGCCCAAAGGTGCTGCCGCGGATCTTCAGGGGGCGGTCACCGGATCAGCATGACATTGCCGGAAGCCAGCTTCCGTATGCCTGCTGCATCTTCATACTCGATCTTCCATACGTATGTTCCTGCCGGCTGTTGTTGATCGTTGAACGTTCCGTCCCAGCCACTGGCGCCATTGCCCGTAAAAAAGACCAGCTGTCCCCACCTGTTGAAGATGGAAAAGCCGATCACTTTCTCCGGTGATGAAGGGGGAAGCCTGAACAAGTCGTTCTTACCATCTCCGTTCGGCGTAAATGCGTTGGGCATTTGTAATGAATAAAGTACATTGATCGTTGTTTTGCCTGACGCGGTACATCCATTGTCGGCAGTAATTTGCAGCTGGTAGGTCGTTGTGACGGATGGCGCAGCGACAGGATCAGGCGAACCGGGATCGTCCAGGCCTGCGGGCGGCGTCCATTGATAGGTGGCAATGTCGCCGGAGATGGTGGGGGTCAGTCGAATGCTGTTCCCCCTGGATAGGGTGATATTTTCTTCCATCGTGATCTGCGGGCTGGGATTGACGGTCATCGTTATCCTATTCGTTGAGGCAACGGGCTGGCTGCAAACAAGGCTCCCTGTCATTATACAGCTTACGATGTCGCCATTGGCCAGCGCGCCGGTCGTCAGCACGTCGCTGTCTGTTCCGGTGTTGCTGCCATTGATCTGCCATTGATAATGCGGATCGTCGCCACCGCCGGTCGGATGGGCAGTGAATTGCACCGGACCCCCGGAGCACACTTTCGTATGATCGGCGTCAATTTCCACGGACGTATTTGCTTTGCTTTGAATAACGATGCGGTTGGAAGTGTCCGTAGCGTTCGCTGTACAAAGACCATGATCCGTAATGACACAGTACACTGTATCTCCGCCTGCAAGATCGTCCCTGGAATATGCTGTTCCCGTCATTCCCGTATTCAGCCTGTTCACGAACCATTGATAAGAAGGGTTTACAACGCCGGAACCTGGCGTGGCGGTGAACGTGATCATTGCTCCCTGGCAGACAGGGTCGGCGGAGGCAGTTATATTTAAATATGGACTTCCCCCGGCGGGAGGGGGATGCCAGTTCAAAGCATACAGGGTGTGGGTTGTATTGTCGAAAGAATAATCCAGGGCATTCTCGTCGGTGATCGATCCGGCATTCTGGGCATAAGGATAGAGGGTCTTTGACAAGACAGCTCCCGTATGAATATCCACTACATAAAAATAGTTATTGATGCAGGCGGCGGAAAGAGGGTCAGTACCGACGAACATGTACCTGCCCGAGGATTCGTCGATGGTATAAGCGTAGATCTCCGGTAACCCAAGCGCAGGAAGATCGGCAATAGCATGCATCGCTCCCGTGGCAAGGGTGATGGAATCGAATTGCGGATAAGGCAGGGTGGGAGAGAGGTTGATGCCATACAATTTCCCATCGGCATTGTTAAACACGAGCTGGGATAGATTCGTTCCGGCGGCGAGACCGGACTGGTACAGGACGTCGCCCGTGGATGCATCGATGGCAAACAGCGTAGCCCCGCTCCGGCAGATGTACACATGGCCTTTTTTATCAAATGTACTGCCCGAGAAGCCGGAAAATGACGGGATGCTTTTCATTGTGTGCACGACGCCGGTGGCAGGCTCTATCCAGCATAAAAAGCCTGCTCCTGTGCCGTCAAGATAAATGCCGTATAAGGTGTCTTTGGCATTGTCATATTGCAGACCGCTTACGATGCCCCCTGCATAGTTGGAAGGCATCTGCGGCATGGAGATCACCGCGCCTGACACTGCATCCATCGTGTAGAGATTGAAGGGGATTGCCCCGGTGGCATTACCCTGGAAGAACAGTCGGTGATGATTTTCGTCAAACGTGGAATTACCGGTGATCCATGTCACCTGCGGAATACTGGCAATGCGATTGATGGAAAGATCCGATACATTGAGGGTCGCGAAGAACTCATACTGCGCAATGGCCGTGGAAAAGCATAGGACCGCCATACAGGCCGTCAACAGTATGTTTTTATTGATTGGAGTCATCCCGAACATTCAATGATTAAATAAGGCAATGCAACGAGAACAAAAGTTCAATCGTATATACCACAGGCGGGATAAAGGAAGCAACGCTCAAATTTAGGGGTAAAGGTGATATCCTAACTCAGTAAGGCAACTATTTTTTCATTGCCTCTGCTTTGGGCAAAAGACAAAGCCGTCTGACCCTGGCCCACGATCGTCTTGTCAGCCCCATTTTTTAACAGAAATTCCACTATATCCTCAAAACCCCTCTCTGCGGCCCGGTGCAAGGCGGTAAAACCCCTGTTGTCTTTAGCATTCACGGAGGCACCCGCTCTTAATAGTCGTTTGAGATGGTCGATCTTATTGGACTGTACCGCATTCATGACAGGAGTCGCTCCCTCTATTGAAAACACATTCGGGTCTGCGCCCAATGCCAGCAACTTTTCAAGAGATGCCGTGCTGTTAGCCACGATCGACCAATGCAATGGGGCAAGGCCATCGACTGCCAGATAATCCAGGTGTATCCCGTTTTGGGCCTGCCTTTCTATCTCCTCCATTTGACTTCTGGCGACGGCAATATGCAGCAACGAATTCGAGCGAAGCGGCTTTTGAGATGTGGGAACAAAATTTTTGTCGAAAGTGCCGTAATGAGCCATTTTCCCATAGGCTGAAACGGACAAATATCAAATGCTCTCCGTCAAAGTAGATGGCCCATTTATGCTCCATTACCCTTGGTTTGAAAAGTTCGCCAGGCGCCAATGGACCATCGGTCATAAAAGAAATATTGGTCCGGATCTCTTTGTCCTCTACGGGTTGCTGACCCCAAAAAGATGTGCCGTCTTCCCTTCCATAGGAAACAGCATTCATCGCCATTTGCGGATCTGACGATGTAGATGTCATCTTTTGCGTTATGGGACGGACATCCAGAAGCCTGATCGCCCATTGGTTGTTGGCTGCCTCGATCCAGGGCAATTGGTCGGAATTTATCATATCCGCCGGCTTTTTGCCGCCAAATATTTTTTTCAGGAATGACATGACAAGAGGGTTTTACGCCGGGATATAGTGGTTGACTGCAAGCTAAGTCATTTGCCGTATATTTGGCCATATGCCCCTCTTATGAGAAAATTATTGACGCTGCTATTTGCATTCCTGTCATCGGTCGTATTCAGCCAGGAAGCCGATACTACAGGTATAAAAAAAGACAGTGTGCCCGCGACGCCCTGGGTCCTTTACCATGCCATCGAGGCAAGGCTGGACACCGTATTGGACGACGACCAGTCCGATCGCCGGAAACTGGATGAATTTTCCAGGCTGCACAATACCCGGAAATTAGACTCACTGTGGGAAGTTATTGGCAAAAAAGATGATATCAACCTGGCCAAGGTGAAAGCCGTCCTGGATAAATATGGCTGGCTCGGCATAAATGAGATCGGTGAGAAAGCCAATCTCGCCTTGTTCATCGTTATTCAACACGCCGATTCTCTTACGCAGATGACCTATCTTCCCATGATGCGGCAGGCCGTAAAGGATGGAAAGGCCAAGGCGGATCATCTGGCCTTGCTGGAGGACAGGGTGTTGACGAATCAGGGGAAGCCGCAAATGTATGGCAGTCAGGTACGGACCAACAGATCCGGCAAAAATGAATTCTTTCCCATCGCGGATGAGCGCAACGTCAACAAGAGAAGGACATCCGTTGGGCTTGAGCCCCTGGAAATATATGCCCGCAATTTCGGCATCGACTATCACCTGTCTAAATGATCGACGTCCACCTGGGGAGGTGTTTCGGTATTCCCGGCAGGTCGTTGGAACCAGCTGTCCAGCGGTGTATATTGGGAGAAGAATCCGCAGTTCTGCAGATAGAAAGCGTTCCCTTTTACTCCGCCCGCATAATCCATCCTGTATCCCTTTCGGGCCGTATTGTCAGCCGTAAAACATGCCTTGCGTAAAGGCAGCCATTTCCCTTCCGGCGTCCTGATCCACTGGTGATCGAAAAGCACATACCTGGTCTTATCCCCTTCATCCGGATCGAAATTTTCAAGGAAGGAATGGATGCCCCTGAGCCAGCTTTGCGTCTGCGGTCTGCGAAAGCATGCTATCAGTCTCCACTTGCCTTCTTCCGGCGCATAGAACCAGGCCGTAAATTCCGTAAAGTTGCCCGTCACGGGCCGGGCGTGCAGGAGGAAGCGATAGGTACTGCCTGCTTTCCATGGATAGATGAGATAGCTCTGGCCACCCGATCCTTCGTTGCCGAACACACCGGCTACCACGCCTTCTCCTTTATGCACCAGCAGGATCTTCTGGCTGTCCGGGATCGCGGCAGGATCGTCTGTATCGAGGGGGCTCCAGACAGAGAAAAGTATACGCCGTTCCTTAGGGCCGTTCACCTGCATCCCGAAGTAACCCTGGGAGAAACCATCGGCCATAAAAAATGATCCCCGTATATCCTGCCCCGATGGTACAAAGACCTCATTGTAGAACCATTCCGCGTGGATGTCTTCAGGCAGGGAATAGTTCAGGTGTACGGAAGGGCCGCGTCTGCCCCAATAGAAAAAATTGCCTTCGTCATTGGGGACATAGGCTGCCCCCTGTATGGCCGGTCCTTTCAGGGTAATGCTTTGCACCGCGGGGCCGGACAGGTTCAAAGGCTGATATCCAGTATCCCTGATGTTGAATGTGAGGATGGCAGACTGCGGTGTCGTGACGTACAAGCTACCGGTATGCCTTAGCCGAATATAGAAGGTGTGAAGAGAGGGCGAACTGCTCCAGGCGTTGCCGCCGAAAGGCACGACAATGGAATCCTTGTCGTTTTGTGCCGAGACCCGCAGGGCAACCATTAGGAACAAGCCTGCTTTCAACCACCTTTTTGCCCGTGTCATGAAGATATTTTATAGGTGAGGGAGACCAGTCCCGTGTTATAGGTCTTTGTATCGATGAGCTGCAGCGGCACCCTGCCGGGCAGGTGGCTGAACAGGGATTTGCCCGACCCCAGCAGGAGAGGATGCACAGACAGCCAGAGCTCATCCACCAGGCCTATTTGCATCAGCGAGGAGGTCAGTGATGCGCCACCGAATAGCCAGATATCTTTTCCCGGCGAATCTTTGATGGCAAGCACTTCTTTTTTGATATCTCCTTTTACCAATACGACACCAGGCTTCACCGAATCCAGCGTATTGGAAAAAACATATTCTTTCAATTTTGGAAAGCTGTCGGGCAGATCTCCCGCGGCCTGCATCATCTCATAGCTTTTTCTGCCATAAAAGCTGGCATCCACACGCCGGAAGAAATCCGACATGCCATAATCCTGGTCTGTCAGGCACCAGTCGTATTCTCCATTTGGGCCTTCAATAAAACCGTCGAGGGTGACGGCCACTCCCAGAATTATCTTACGCATAATGTTGACTTCTTTTACAGTAAAAGTAAATTATATATTGATCCTCCCTTCGATGACCGTGACGGCCTCTCCACTCAGCAAAACCCTGTCCCCTGTCAAAACTATCTTCAGCTCCCCACCACGGGGCGAAGCCTGGTAAGCGAACAGCGCTTTTTTCCCCAGCCGCTCCGCCCAATAAGGCGCCAGACTGCAATGTGCCGTGCCGGTGACAGGGTCTTCCAGAAAACCGACTGGCAGGGCGAAATAGCGTGAAATAAAATCATAGGGCCCTTCGTCCTCGCCCCTGGCGGTGATGACACAGCGATAATTCTTTAGCAGGGCGCTGTCAGGGACAAAATCTCTCACGGCAGCCGCGGAAGAGAGCTCTACAATAAAGCGGTCGACACTGTACACGACATTGACATACCTGCCGGAGAACAGTTGCTCCAGCTCGGGAGGCATCTCGCATGCGGCATGACGTCTTGCGGGAAGATCCAATCCTATCCAACCCTCTTCCCTTGTAGCGGTGAGCACCCCACTGTGTGTTCCAAACCGGAGGGGCGCATCCGCCGGCTCCAATCCCGTCTCCCAAAGGATATGCGCCGTGGCAAGGGTGGCATGACCGCAGAGCGGCATTTCTATCAGTGGTGAGAACCAGCGAAGACGGTACCCTTCGGAGGTGTGCAGTAAAAAAGCCGTTTCCACGTGGCTGTTCTCGGCTGCGATGGATTGCAGCAGGTGGTCCGTCACGGGCATTTCCAGGAGACAAACGCCGGCAGGATTGCCTTTAAAGGGCTGGCTGGTAAAGGCGTCTACCTGGTAAAAAGGGATGTTCATAAACAAAATCTTTTCAGGATTGTTGACACAGTAAATTTGAACAATGCCATTCGTACAGATCAACCTTGCTCAACATACGACAAGCGAAGTAAAGAAGAATATTTCACTCTCCATCCATGAAAGTCTCGTCGAAGTATTCAGGATCCCGCAGGACGATCTCTTCCAGGTGATCCGGGAAGTACCTGCCGGCGACCTGGTGTACCCGGAAAGCTATATGGGCATTCCGCATACGGGCAATATCGTATACATCCAGATCATTGCCAGGGCTGGCCGCACGCCTGAGATGAAAAAGGAATTGTATAAGGCCATCGCCACGAAGATCGCCAGCCGGACCCCTGTCAGCATCAATGATGTTGTCATCGTCCTGGTGGAGAACACCGTCGAGAACTGGTCCTTCGGACAGGGAATTGCACAGTACATTCAATAATATTTATATGGCTGAGAACAACATCATCCGGCGCCACCTGTTGACGGCGGATACCGGCATCCGTAAGGTCACTTCCGTGCAGGCGCACGAGATCCATTTCGCTCCCGGGCAGAAAGGGGGATTGCATTTTCATCCCTGTCCCGTCACGGGCTATATTATAGAAGGCACAGCCATGCTCCAGGTACAGGGCGAGGCTGAACAGGTACTACCGGCCGGCAGCGCATTTTTTGAACCTGCCGATGCCCGTATCCTTCATTTCGACAATCACTCTGAAACAGAACCGATGATCTTTGTCGCGTTCTATCTGTTGAATGGAGAGCAGAAGCTTATTGAAATGCTTTGATATGAGGGCCTCATATTTGATATATATTGTATACATTTAGGAACAAAACCAGTCCTCAATGGTATTTGCCCGATGGACCATGATAGGCGGATTGATGTTTGCTTCCTTCAGCCTTGCCGCGCAGTCCCCTGCGGCCCCTGCTTACCGGGAGCCCTTCCGCCCGCAACTGCACTTTTCTCCCAGGGAGAAGTGGGCCAATGACCCCAACGGTCTCGTCTATTACAATGGCGTGTATCACCTTTTTTTTCAGCATTATCCCGGTGATATCATCTGGGGCCCCATGCATTGGGGACATGCTACCAGCAAGGACCTTATTCATTGGAGGCAGCAGCCCATCGCGCTTTATCCCGATAGCCTGGGTTATATTTTCTCCGGCTGTGTGGTAGTGGACTCCGCCAATACCAGCGGTTTCGGTCAAAAGGGAAAGGCGCCCATGGTGGCCATTTTCACACATCATGACCCTGCAGGCGAAAAAAAAGGCAATAATGATTATCAGTATCAAAGCCTCGCCTATAGCCTGGACAATGGCCATACATGGACCAAGTACCGGCAGAATCCTGTACTGAAAAACCCTGGTATCGCGGACTTCCGTGATCCCAACGTGATGTGGTACAAGCCGGGAAAAAAATGGGTGATGACGCTTGCGACAAAGGACAGGGTCACCTTCTATTCTTCCCGCGACCTGAAAGGCTGGACCAAGGAAAGCGAGTTTGGCGAGGACCAGGGTGCGCATGGAGGTGTTTGGGAATGTCCCAACCTTTTCCCTATGCAACTGGATGGCGCCACCTATTGGGTGCTCCTGGTGAGCATCAACCCCGGTGGACCTAATGGAGGTTCGGCGACGCAATATTTCATCGGACAGTTCGATGGTAAAAAATTTTATACGGGCGGCAGCACCACCAAATGGATCGACTATGGACCGGATGACTATGCCGGCATCACCTGGAATAATACGGGGAAAAGGAAGATATTCCTGGGCTGGATGAGTAACTGGATCTATGCCAACCAGGTGCCTACCGCTGTATGGCGCAATGCCATGACCCTGCCCAGACAGCTGCGGCTGGTTCGTCCCGTGGGAGGGGGGATCTATCTCAGCTCTTTGCCCGTGCAGGAATTGAACAGCCAGGCGGCAAAGCCTGTCATGCTGAACGGTGTTCCCATCGACACGCTGACGGACCTTTCCGGCAGGATCGGCCTCTCCGCAACCCAGTATAAGTTGACGCTGCATAGCGACACGCTCAAAGATTTTTTCATTACTTTTTCCAATCTGCAGGGACAGCAGATGGCTTTGGGATATGACAAAGCATCCAACCGGTGGTACATCGATCGCGGACTTTCCGGTAATACGGATTTCAACAAGGAGTTTCCGAAGAAATTCTTTTCTCCCAGGATCGCTGACTCCAAAGCACTGGACCTGACGGTGGTGATGGATGCGGCTTCACTGGAGCTATTCGCCGATGACGGTCTCACCGTGATGACGGCTGTATTTTTCCCCGATGCCCCGCTGAACCGATTGCACATCGGAACCAAAGAGCCCTGGAAGATCCGGCGGGTGACCTATACGCCGCTGCGCTCCATTTGGTGAGAAGATGTTCCCTGATGCTATTAACCGATAAGAAATAATTATGTACAATTATTTCCCTACATTGAACGCAAAATCATGTTCATGAGTAGTCGAAGATTGTTGTATATAATGCTTTGGATAGCGCTGCCTGGTGCGATCGTAGCACAGTCAAACCGTCCCAGGCCAACCGGGCGCCCCGCGACGCGACCCGGGAATCCTGCACAGCGCCCTCCCGGCAATACCAGACCGCCGGCGGCAAGGCCCCCGGCGAACAGGCCACCCGCGGCACATCCGGGAAATGGCCGCCCTCCTGGTAATACACATCGCCCCGGCACCCGTCCTCCCAATTACAGACCGCCTCATCATAAGCCCAGGCCCCCGATCAGTCATCGACCTCCGGGCTGGGGAGCGCACCGTCCGCCATATACCCGGCCGCCGCATCTCTGGGAAGGGCATCATTATTATACATATCACCGGTATTATTATCATCCCTACAGGCCTTATGTTTATGGGCCCGCATGGCATCCCGTGGGATTTTTTGTCAATGGCCTGGCTGCTACAGCCGCAGTGGTGGTGATCAATAACACGCATTATCATTATGACGCAGGCGTATTCTATCAGCCTTATAACAACGGCTACCAGGCAGTGGCGCCTCCCCCCGGCGCCATCGTCCCCGAATTGCCGCCGGACAGGACAGCTGTGCAGGTGGGAGATGACACCTACTTCTATTTTGGGGGCATATTCTATGTGCAGGCGCCGAATGGCTTCCAGGTAGTGAGAGCCCCTGCCGGCGCCCTCGTCTACAATCTGCCGGAAGGGTGCACGCAGGTGCAGGCAGGAAATATCACGTATCTGCAATACAACGGCGATTATTATCAGCCCGTGGAAGTGGACGGACAGCCGGTCTATGAGGTGGTCAATATAGAGGAGTAGCGCTGCTCTCCTTTTCTATCACCTCCACGCGGCGGGGAGCCACGATGGCCACGCTTTTGGCGGTGACCCGGGGGCGTACCGGCCTGGCTGTCGGCTTGGGCTCAGCAGTCCGCGTGGATTTGGCAGCCGGCATGGGCTCTGCATTCCGCACGGGCTCAGCGCTGCGTCCACGTCCTGCAGTCCGTACGGGCGTCGCCATTTCCATCTCTGCCTCCGGCGATATCATCCCGGGCACCGGACGAGCTATGGCCGTCCGGTTGACCCTTTTCACAAGGGTCCGCCCGCCGATGATAAAACATAGCAATAGGATAAAGCCACCCCTTAAAGGAAGTATGCTATACGCCGTAAAAGGGGTATGGATATCTGCCTGGATACCGAAGGAATCAATGCCGTTGCGCACCTGACGGGGCAGCAGCCCCTGCGCAAAATGATAGACCAGCGCTCCTGCCGACATCCAGAGCGCCAGTACAATAACACCTCCCCAGATGGTGCTTAGCCTTCCCGTGGGCGCGAACTCCTGGCGGACGGGAGACGCGGTGGGGGTCATCGAATAAAACAGTGAAAAAAGCACGGCTACGGGCAGCGGGTCGATCTGTGGCAGGGCCACGGGTATATCCAAAAAAACGACCATCAGCCTGGTGCCTCCCAGGTCCGCCATCCAGGGGCAAAGCCCCACTATTAAATATCTGTCCAGTAAGATCGCTATCACAAACAACACCAACACAATAAACAAGGGCCGGCGACGGCCGTAGTCGGCATTCATGAAAGTTTTTTTTAAAAGTTATGTACAGGTTGGATCGATAGCTGTTCAGGGGATCTTGGAGGGAAATTCAGGTATAAACGCCGGGAAAGAAAAAATCCATATGGCCAAAATGTCAAAACATCGTTAAAGTCCCCCGCCCCCGGGAAAATAGCCTCAGGCCGTATGCAATTTCCCCGGCCCCTGCATCCAATCCGGAAATAGCTTTTATGCAACCCAAGACCAGCATTGTGCAGTTGGCAGCCGTCCTGTTATTGTCGGCCGCTGCTCACACCCTCCGTGCCCAGGCGCCTTTTATGAAAGTAGACGGAAAGGAATCCAACCTTGTCTATCTCCAACAGCTGAACGTAGACGTTCGCATCCACGGCAACATCGCCACCACCGTCTGGACCATGACCTTTAAGAACAGCACCGACCGGATACTGGAAGGCGAGCTGCATTTTCCCCTGGCGGAAGGCATCACCGTCGCCCGTTATGCCCTGGACATCAACGGCAGGTTGAGAGAGGCCGTACCCGTGGAAAAAGAAAAAGGCACCATGGTCTTTGAAAATGTCCAGCGGCGCAGAGTAGACCCGGGCCTCCTGGAAAAAGTGGAAGGTAATGGGTTCCGCACCCGCATCTATCCCATCACGCCCCATGGCGTTCGCACCGTGCTCATAGGCTATGAAGAAGAGCTGTCCATTGGGGCTTCGTCCGCCCTGCGCTGGCGCCTGCCACTGGCATTCTCCCATCCCCTGGGATCATTCCATCTCAGCATACAGGTGTTCCGTGGCGCGGTCAGGCCCGTGATAGAAGATAACATCGATAGCGCTTTCCATTTCGAAGAATGGGAGGACAGCTGGTCGGCCACCCATCACTGGGAGCATTTCAAGGCGGACAGGACGCTGACCGTGCTCATTCCCAAAACACCTGACGAGCATGATGTGATCATGCAGCAGGTGGGCAACCACTTCCTCTACCTGCTCAGCGCCTTCCCCCGGCCGAAAAAGATAGCAAAACCCCAACCGCATCATATCACGCTGTTCTGGGATGCCAGTCTCAGCGGTCTCACCCGTGACCATGAAAAAGAGCTGCGGCTGCTGGACGCTTATTTCCTTCAGCTGCAGGAGGTGGAGGTTACCCTGGTACCTTTCAGCATTATTGCACAGAGTGCGGCGCATTTTTCCATTCATAATGGGAAGTGGCAATCGCTGAAGGATTCACTGGCGCACACCGTCTATGACGGCGCAACGCAATTCGGCGCTTTGCGACCGGATGAATATCCCTGTGATGAGTACCTGCTGTTCAGCGACGGGCGGAGCAATTACGGCAGCGACCGGACGGCCGCAGCTTCCAAACCCCTGTATGCTGTCGTCGCCACGGCGAAGACCGACTTTCCATTCTTACGTGATCTCACGGAAAGGACAGGTGGCGGGTTGATCAACCTGGAAACAAGTACCATCGACGAGGCGAAGACGCAGCTGTTGTACCAAAGCCTCTATTTCATGGGGGTCAGGGCCGACCCCGTCCTGGATGAAAGTTACCCTTCCCGGCCCATCCCTGTTGTGAACAGCATCTCCGTGGCGGGCATCTGCTACCAGCCGGCGCACGAAGTGGTCCTGCAGTTCGGTTATGGAGGAAAGGTCGTCAGCGAGACCAGGGTTGCCCTGGACTACGCACGCCAGCAAGCCCCCCGCATCGACCTTGAAAAGATATGGGCGCAAAAGAAGATCGCCCAGCTGGACAGGCATTATGAGGACAATAAGCTGGAGATCCAGCAGCTGGGCCGGCGATTTGGCCTCGTCACAAGGAACACCTCCCTCATCGTACTGGAATCGGTGGAGGACTATGTCACCTATAATATCGACCCCCCGGCGGAGCTGCGGGAGGAATATGACGGGCTGATAAAGGCCAGGGGCCAGGTGGAGCGGGACAGGCGGCGCACGACCACGGAAAATGCGGAGGAATACTTTAATGAGTTGCTCACCTGGTGGACGAAGGAGTATAAATATGTCAGGCCGGCGCCGAAGGTGAGGAATACGGAGCCCCGGATACTCGCGGATTCGCTCCCGAGTGGGAATTCCGCTCAATACAGTACTTCCACTGTTCGCGGCGATGCCATTTCCCGCGAGGCCGCACCACCCGCGCGCGCCCTGCAGGGACGTGTCGCGGGCGTGGATGCCAGCTATGGCTACGCCAGCAGATCATTCTCCAAAGAAGCCGATAAAAAAGACGAAGAGTTGCGTACTGATGGCGAACCCGCACCGTCTTCCGGCCAGTTCAAAGCCTTCCACCGCGAAGTACAGACCGCCTACCTCACCCGGCTGAAAAAAACGCCCGCCGGCGACCAGTATGCCGTCTATCTGCAGGAGCGCAAGGCGCAGCTCTACACGCCCGTGTTCTATTTCAACACCGCCCGTTTCTTCTTCACGCAGGGCAAAAAGGAGCTGGGACTGAAGATCCTTTCCAACATCGCCGAGCTGGACATCGAAAGCTATGAGCTGTATAAGATGCTGGGATACGAGCTGCGCGGGCTGGGAGAATACGCTGCCGCCTGCGCCGCCTTTAAGAAAGTGCTGGACTGGCGTCCCTTTGAGCCCCAGAGCTACAGGGATTATGGGCTGGCCTTGCAGGACGCCGGCCATTATCAATCGGCCCTCGATACCCTGTACACCGCCCTGGTGAAGAATTACGATGCGAATATCAGCGCCCTTTACCCCGGCATCGAGGAGACCATCCTCCCCGAGATCAACAACCTGGTGGCCCTGAAAGGCGATAAGGTCAATTTCAGCAGGATCCCCCCAAGCCTTCTGAAGAATATGCCTGTGGACATCCGGGTGGTCCTCAACTGGAACATGAACGATACGGACATCGACCTCTGGGTGACGGACCCCAATGGCGAGAAATGCTATTACAGCCACAAACAGACGGCGTTGGGAGGACGGATCTCCAGTGATTTCACCCGGGGCCTCGGCCCGGAACAGTTCCTGCTCCGAAGGGCGGTGAAAGGCCGGTACAAGGTAGAAGTAAACTATTACGGGGACACGCAGGCAAAGCTGGCCGGTCCCACCACCATCATGGCGGAGATATATACGCACTATGGTACAGACCGGCAGACACGCAGGATCATTCCCCTGCAGATGCAGTCATCCGCTGAGAGAACGGTGCTGGTAGGGGACTTCACCTTCTGACACGGTTATGGCCCGATTCGACACGCCTGTTGCCAAAAATGCACAGATATCAAATGGTCCGTCCCTGTAAATTTTTTGTAGGTATCTTGACCCTGCTTAGCGCTTTTGTTGTCAATATTATTTAGGTAGATGATATGGCAATGCCGGCGTAGGTTAGGGTAGCACCTAACAAAGGTTTGAATAATTTGCTTTGTTCAAGGCTCGCCATCAGACGAGTCTTCTCTGAAGAGAGTTCCCTCCCTTTAGATCATCATGCCAGAGAGGTCGGCCAGGTAATCTTTTTTACAGGTCGGCCTCTTGTTTTTTCCTATTTTTATCGCATGACCCCAAAATGGCTGATCGCTGTTGTTGCGACCCTCCTGCAATTTTTCATTTTTAAGCATTTTTATCCGTTTGCCTCTTTTTTCTCGGATAGCTATACCTATATCCATGCGGCTATGGAACACGATGTCATCAGCGTTCGTCCCATCGGGTATTCCTGGTTCCTCATCTTTATCCATGCGATCTCTGCATCGGACACTTTCCTGGTCTTTGTGCAGTATTGTCTGTTGCAAGGCGCCGGACTTTACCTGTATAATTCGATCGTACGGCTTTATTCCCCCGGGAAGATCATAAAACATATCCTGTTCTTCTTCCTGCTCTTCGACCCCATCATATTGTACCTTGCCAATGAGGTGTCCAGCGATGCCTTATTCATCGCCCTGAGCCTGGTCTGGCTGATAGCGCTGTTATGGCTTATCCGGCAACCTTCCACGCGTCATCTCCTGATACAGCTGTTTCTGCTGATACTGATATTCTTTACCAGGTATAATGCGCTTTGCTACCCGGTGATTGCAGCGACGGCCTTCCTCTTCACACGCAGAGGACCTGTCTTTAAGCTGACGGGTGTTGTCTCCTCCGTCCTGGTGCTGGTGCTCGGCGTCCTGGTAGTCCGGGAAGTTACCCGGCAACAGACAGGGGTGAAGATCTTTTCCGCGTTCAGTGGCTGGCAGATCGCCAACAATGCGCTGTTCATGTATCACTATATCGAGGTGGACCCGTCCCGGCTGCCTTCTGCCGAATGCCGGGAGCTGGACAGTCTCGTGAGAATGACCCCGGCCCATCAGCCGGTGGATACCTGGTATATGTGGGACCCGCAGTCCCCCCTGAAAAAATATATGCTGATGCGTCAGCGAAGGCAGCATACCGGGAGTTTTACAGCATGGAATAACGTAGCCCCGGTATTCTCGCAGTATGGCTATTACCTGACAGCAAGGCATCCTTTGCTGTTCGCCCGGGAATATCTGTGGCCAAGCGCCCGGATCTTTTTTTATCCCTCGTTGGAAATACTGATGCGCTATAACGAAGGGGAAAGCAAAGTGGATACGACGGCAAAAGACTGGTTCCGCTACAGCAGCACAAAGGTGGGCATCGCCTGTTCTCCGGATCTGCAGGGACGCCTGCTAGGGCCTTTCCCGGCTTTCTATCTCGCTATCAATCTTGCCTTCGTATTGGGCGCCGTATGGTTCCTGATCTCAGGAAAGGGGAAGGCTGACAGGTCCGGCTTCCGGGAAGGGCTGTTGATGACAGTGACCTATTTCGCAGTGAATGCAGCATTCTGCATTTTCGCCACACCCAATATGTTCCGTTACCAGGTTGCGCCGATGATCTGGCTGTTCATTCTTACTTTGTTGACTTATGAGAGGATTGTCAGCCGGAGGATTCCCGGACCTGCAGCTCGGAAGGGATGACCTCCACCTGCTGGGAAAGGCTAAAGCTTTTATTGCCCAGGGCCTTGAACAGAAGCGCGGCGGCTGATCGACCCATTTCAAAGGCAGGCTGGGTGACCGTGGTCAGCGCAGGTTGTAAAAAAGCCGCCGTGACGAGGTTGGAAAAGCCAATGACCTTCACATCCCCGGGGATATTCAATCCCAGCTCCCTGCAGGCTTGGTACACCGGTACGGCAAGCTTCTCAACGGAAGCGATGACGCCGTCGGGCCGGTCCTTCCGGCTCATTATTTTTTTCAGCAGCCGCAGGTTCTCAGCCGCATCATGTGTGCATTCAACAATGTTTTCCTGGCTGAATTTCATGGCACCACCCGCCAGGGCCTGCTTGTAACCTTCGATCCGCTGATGGCTGATGGAAAGGCCTTCGGCAATGGCCAGGAAAGCGATCTTGCGGCATCCCTGCCGGATCAGAAGATCTGTCGCCTTGTAGGAGCTTTGAAGGTCATCGGTGACAACCCTTGCTGTATCTACACCGTCGCAGGTACGATCGAAAAAGACCACTGGGACGCCTTTTTCCTGTAATTCCAGCAGGCAGGCCGGATCGGTGGTTTCCGAAGTGACGGAGATCAGGATGCCGTCTGCCCGTCCTCCGAGCATTTCGTGGAGAATGGCCTGCTCTTTCTGGCAGCGCTCGTGTGTCAGGCATACCAGCACATGATAGCCCTTGTCCTGGGCAATAGCTTCGATGCCATTGATGGCCTGGGAGAAAAAGCTGTCCGCTACTTCGGGCAGGATCACGGCAATGGTCTTGCTTTTTTTTCTGCGCAGGCTGCTGGCATAGGGATTGGGCGTGTAATTGAGCGCCGCCGCCATTTCCAATACTCTTTTTTTGGTAGGGCCGCTGATCTCGTGACTGTCTGCCAGTGCTTTCGAGACGGTGGCTGCAGACAGCTGCAGCTGGCGGGCTAATATGCGGATGGTGACGTTCCCCATAAGGCGATGGCAGGCTATTTTTACGAAAACGGTTAAGTAAATAAAGATAGTTCCTTATTGGTACAATCGTCAAAAGTTTATCATATTTACTATGGGCGAACCAGGGGTTCGTCAAAGTTTCATCATCATCTATAACGATTTAAACCACAAATGCCATGAGCACAACCAATAATATCCCGGAAAGTAACCCGCTCAGCTCCCTCGACGTTTGGGAAGACGACCTGCTCCAGCGCTACCCGGACCCGGAGACCATCGCAAAAGAAAAGACCACCGAAGAATATCGCAACTACGAAGCCCCGGCCAGGGATTCCGTCCGTGAGTTCTACCGCCTGAACCATACGTATCAGACATATGATTTCGTGCAGGAGAAAAAGGCGAATTACCTGAAATTCGATAAGAAGGAAATGTCCGTCTGGAACGCTTTCGATTTTTTAAACCAGCTGGTGGATGACTCCGATCCGGATACCGACCTGGACCAGTTCCAGCATCTTTTACAAACTTCCGAGGCCATCCGTCGCGACGGCCACCCCGATTGGATGGTGCTGGCCGGCCTGTTCCATGATATGGGCAAGGTACTTTGCCTTTTCGATGAGCCCCAGTGGGCCGTGGTGGGAGACACCTTTCCGGTGGGATGTGCTTATTCTGACAAGATCGTTTACCCGGAATTCTTTGCCGGCAATCCTGATTATAACAACGAAGTATACCAGTCGAAATACGGCGTCTACTCCCACGGCTGCGGACTTCGCAACGTGGATATGTCCTGGGGGCACGATGAATATGTATACAACATGATGAAAGATCATCTGCCGGAACCAGCCTTGTACATGTTGCGCTATCACTCTTTCTATTCGCAACACAAGGAGAATGGGTATGATCATCTTATGGACGACCATGACAGGGAGATGTTCCGCTGGGTGAAATTATTTAATCCTTATGATCTGTATTCCAAGAATCCCACACCACCGGATTGGAATAAGCTTAAACCTTATTATGAGGATTTAGTGGCCAAATATCTGCCGGCTACGTTGAGATTCTAACCTAAAGGGGCCCGAAAGGCCCCTTTTTCATTTCTTCTTCCTTTCCTTCTCCAGGAATTCTTCCAGGGCATCCAGCTTTTTAGTCCAGAATTCCCGGTAACGGTCTGTCCAGTCCGACACCTGCTTCAATTTCCGCAGGTCGGCCTGGCAATATCTTTCCCGCCCTTGCCGGCGGATCACCAGCAGCCCGCATTCCGTCAAAATACGCACATGCCTGGAAACAGCGGGCCGGCTGATATCGAAATTGTCCGCTACCGCATTCACATTGAGGGATTGCTTCGACAGCAGCTGAATGATCTCCCTTCGGGTGGGGTCGGCTATCGCCTGGAAAACATCACGTCTCATTGTCAAACTTTTATGTAACATTATGGTTACAAAAATATGATACTATTTGGTTACCTTCCCAGCTTTGTTTAAAATGAGACCTTCATGAGAAAGTATGGACTGCTCTTCACCTGTATTTTCGTCTGTCAGTTCCTTCACGCACAAACTTACCAGCCCTCCTGGGAATCCCTGGACAAGCGCCCTGTTCCGCAATGGTTCCGGGACGCCAAGTTCGGCATCTTCATTCACTGGGGAGTATATTCCGTACCGGGATGGAGCAGCAAAGGCCAGTATGCCGAATGGTACCAGCAAGGGCTGAACAGCGGAGATACGGCACGGATCAGCTATCACAAAAGAAAATTCGGGGACCTCAGCTATTACCAGCTGGCCGATCGATTCAAGGCAGAGCTATACAATCCCGATGAATGGGCACGGATCATCGAAGCGTCTGGCGCCCGCTATGTCGTGCTGACCTCCAAGCACCATGACGGCTGGGCCAACTGGCCCAGCGCCCAGACGGCGCAGGCATGGGACATGCCCTGGAATGCCGGCGTGGCGGGGCCCCATCGCGACCTGCTGGGCGATCTTTTCACCGCGATCCGTAAGACATCCGTCCACCCGGGCATGTATTATTCACTGTACGAATGGTACAACCCCATCTTGAAAAAAGACCGGCCGGCCTACGTCTCCGGCTATATGTGGCCGCAGATGAAGGACCTCATCAATACCTACCGTCCCGAGGTCTTCTGGACCGACGGCGATTGGGATGGCCCCGATACCCTTTGGAAATCCACACAATTCCTCGCCTGGCTTTATAACGAAAGTCCTGTAAAGGACAAGGTAGTCACTTACGACCGCTGGGGCGCCGGCATCCGGTTCCATCACGGCGGCGTGTATACGCCGGAATACCAGCCCAACGCCGACTTCGCGGATCACGCCTGGGAAGAGAGCAGGGGAATGGGATTCTCTTATGGATACAACAGGGAGGAAGACTCCTGGGATTATAATTCAGCGCAATCGCTGGTGCTGCAGCTGATCGACAAGGTCAGCCGGGGAGGCAATTTCTTATTGGACATCGGCCCGGACGAGCACGGCAAGATCCCGCCCATCATGGAGGAGCGCCTCCTGCAGATCGGCAGCTGGATGAAGGCCAACAGCGAGGCCATCTACAACACCGTCCGCTGGAAGACCCCCTCCCAATGGAGCGCCGGCCGCCAGGACTATACGCCACCGAATGGGGGAGGCGACCTGCTGCTGAAGCTCACGGTCGACCCGGATCCCGGCTACGCCGTGAAGGAATGTTTCTTTACGTACAATGCGGAGAAGAATAATTTGTATGCGCTGCTGCCGAAATGGCCGGGGGCTTCGTTTACCATTGCCGGCCTGGCGCCCGCGCCCGGTACCCGGATCGAGCTGCTGGAGACGCACGAGGCATTACATTGGCGCCAGCAAGGCGATGATTGCGTTATCGACATGCCTGCTTATGATCCGTCGCGACTTAAAGCTACGTCCGCTTATGTGATCAAGGTCTTCAACACGGGCGTATTTGTTCCCCGTCCCGTCATCGCGATCAGCCACCCCGGCAAAGGAATACATCCGTTGATCTCGGTCCAAACGCAGCCCGGCGTGGAATACCGCTATACGCTGGATGGCTCCATGCCTACGGGTTCGTCACCTTTGTATACAAAGCCTTTCATATTGACCAGATCGGGTATCGTCGTGGTACGGGGAACCCAGGCCGGAAAGCTGTCCAATGATGCGGCAATGGCTTCGCAATTCTTTGATTGGATGCCTGCGCTGAAGGGCATTGAGGTGAAGGCGGGACTGCACTACCGTGCTTTCGAAGGTGCGGGCCTGAGGTCTGTCGCCGACCTTGTTCCGCTGAAGCCTGTCAGGGAGGGCTCCGTCACATCGCTTTCCCGCAGCGTCCTTACCCGTAAGGAGAATGCCGGCCTTGTCTTCGAAGGGTTTATAAAAATTCCGGCTGACGGCATCTATACCTTTTATCTTACATCCGATGACGGTAGCGTCCTGAGCATGGATCAGCTGAAAGTGATCGATAATAATGGCTCGCATGGCATGGAAGAACGTTCCGCGCATATACCCCTGAAAAAAGGGCTGCATGCATTCAGCCTGGACTATTTCAATGGCTCCGGAGAAGGCGGACTAACCCTGCAGTATAGCCTGAGCATTAAGGACAAGCGCCCTGTGCCTGATAACTTCTTCTTTCAACCCGTAAAGTAACATTTCTGATGAGATCATTTTTTCTCCTTTTTTTGCTGGCCTTCACCGTGGCCGGCTTCGCACAATCTTCCGCCCGGCAACACCTCAACTTCGACGACGACTGGAAATTCCACCTGGGGAATGCAGCAGATCCCCATCGGGATTTCAACTACGGCATCGGTAATATCCTTGCCAAGACAGGTGACGCCGCCCACACCGCCATCAGCATGGACTTCGATGACAAGCGCTGGGCTCCCGTGCAGCTGCCCCATGACTGGGCCGTCGCGCTTCCTTTCTCCAACGTACCCAACGGCGACGTAGATGCGCATGGCTATCGTTCTGTCGGGGCGCTGTTCCCCGAGAACAGCATCGGCTGGTACCGCAAGACCTTCACCATCAGCCGTGCCGACTCCGGTAAGCGCTTTGTCATCCAGTTCGACGGCATCTTCCGCGACAGCAAGGTCTGGATCAACAACTGCTACCTGGGCGGGCATTTCAGCGGCTATAGCGGTTCCTCCTATGATATCACCGACTTCATACGATTCAACGCAAAGAATACCATCGTGGTCCGTGTCGATGCCAGCCAGTACGAAGGCTGGTTCTATGAAGGTGCGGGGATCTACAGGCATACCTGGCTGAATATCTATGATAATCTGCACATCGTACCTGATGGCGGCGTATACGTACATACTTCATCCGGCGAAGGAAGGTCCACCGTCAGCGTAGCCACAAAGGTGGAGAACAGGAACCTTGCGCCCACCAACGCCACCGTCTCGGCTTATATTACGGACAGGGCGGGAAAAAGACTGACACAGACCAGGGAGCAGCCCCTGGCCCTTGCCATCAATGGCATCGGGACCATCACCGACTCCATGGAGCTGGCTGCGCCCAACCTTTGGTCGCTGGAGGATCCCTATCTCTACAGGCTGGTAGCCGTGGTAAGGTCCGGCGGCCGGACGGTCGACAGCATGACGGTGAAATTCGGCGTTCGCACCATCACTGTCGATAAGGACAAGGGACTTTTCCTCAACGGCAAGCCCGTGAAGATCCAGGGCGTATGCTGCCACCAGGATCATGCAGGCGTAGGCAGCGCCCTGCCCGATTACCTCCAATACTACCGTATCCAGCTGCTGAAGGAAATGGGGGTGAACAACTATCGCACCAGCCACAATCCGCCTACACCCGAGCTGCTGGAAGCCTGTGACAGCCTGGGTATGCTCGTATTGGACGAGACCCGCCTGCTCAACAGCGCAGGGGAATATGGCGCCGAATGGGAGAAGCTGATCCTCCGGGACCGCAACCATCCCAGCATCTTCATGTGGTCCATCGGTAACGAAGAATGGATGATCCAAACGTCCAACTGGGGCAAACGCATTGCACAGAACCAGGTCTTCAAACAGCAGGAACTGGACCCTTCCCGCACTTCCACCTACGCCGCCAATGTTGGGAATGTGTGGCATGGCGTCAATGAGGTCATACCCGTGAGAGGGTTCAACTATAACCTCGGCGGCCTGGACCCGTATCGCAAAGAACATCCCGACCAGCCCATCATGGGTACCGAAGTGGCCAGCACCGTCTCCACCCGAAGCATCTATGTGAAGGATACCGTCAATGCCTACGTGCCGGACTATGACAGCGTGGCGCCGCCCTGGGCCAGCACAGCCGAATACTGGTGGAAGATAGCAGCAGCCAGGGAATGGTTCATGGGAGGGTTTGCCTGGACCGGTTTTGACTACCGCGGAGAGCCGACGCCCTTCCAATGGCCGGATATCAACTCGCACTTCGGCATCATGGATATGTGCGGCTTTCCCAAGACCGTTTATTATTACTATCAGTCCTGGTGGACGGACAAGGACGTGCTGCACATCGCTCCGCACTGGAACTGGAAAGGCAAGGAAGGCCAGCCCATACCCGTATGGGTCAACACCAATGCAGACAACGTGGAGCTGCTGCTCAACGGCAAAAGCGTCGGCAAAAAAGATATGCCCCGCAATGGCCACCTGGAATGGATCGTCAACTATGCGCCCGGTAAGCTGGAGGCCATCGCTTACAAGAAAGGTAAAAAGCTCACCGCCCTGGTGCAGACCACGGGTGAGCCATATCGCATTGTAGTGAAGCCAACGAAGAGCAGCTTGCTCACCGACGGAAAGGACGCTGTCGTTTTCAACATCACGGTGGTGGACAAGCAGGGGGTGGAAGTGCCTGACGCTGCTAACCTGCTTCACTTTTCCGTCACAGGCAATGCCCGGATCATTGGGGTGGGGAATGGCGATCCCAGCAGCCATGAGGCGGATAAGTACAGTGACGGTGGCTGGCAGCGCCGTTTGTTCGGTGGGAAATGCCAGGTGATCGTGCAGTCGTCCAGCGGTAATGGAAACGCTGGGGGAGATGCCTCCGGCAAGACGGGCTCCGGCGATGTGCTGTTCCGTGCGGAAGGGGAAGGGCTACAGGGCGGGACGGCGACGGTGCGCGGGGCTTTGTAATAGCCTGTTTACAGGGAAGAAAATTATAAGGCAGGAGATAGGCTTGGGGCAAAGTCCTATTCTCCTGCCCGGTAAAAACTATTTTTTCCGCAACCCCACCAGCACGACCCCATGCCTGCGTACATCTGCGGAGAAATCCCCTTCGAATGTCCCAATATCCTTCTGCCTCCACAGATCGCGTACAATATATTTACCCGTGATGCCCAGGTCCGCCCAGCGGAGTGTCACCCGCTGCACGGCGCTGTCGCCCGGATTGAAAAGTCCCGCTACTTTGCTGCCGTCTTCCAGCTCTTTGGCCATCACGCCAGCCTCGCCCTGCTGCGAGATCACGGTTGCCTGTTTGCCCAGTGGATCCTGGTTGATAGCCAGCACTTCATCATTGGTGAGGAGGCCCAGGGTAAAGTCGTCCAGTTTTGTCATATCGCAGCCCAGCAATAAGGGCACCGACATGAGGCACCACGCGCTGACATGCGTATATTGTTCATCGGGAGTCAGCAGGGTAGGCCTTGGATCTTTTCCCCAACCTACGTAACCGACGATCATCATATCGGGGTCATTCCAATGGCCCGGACCGGCGTAGGGGGCCCATTTATCCTGGGTGAACAGCCGGCTCTTCAGGCTCTTCCAGTTGTCCCGGATATCCCCGCCCGTGCGCCAGCAGTTGGACCATTGCGCCCAGTCGGCGGCCCCGGCAAAAGGGGCGCTGTTGGAAAGGCTGAGGATGATGTCGCGGTCGCTGCCTCTCAACGCTTCATACATGGTGCGGGTCTCCGGCACTTCGATGGGGCTCCAATCGTATTTCAGATAGTCGATGCCCCAGGTCGTCCATTGGTGGACGTCATTAGGCACGAATGTATAGCTGCCGATGGCATAAGGCAGCTGCTTTTTATTGCGGGGGATCTTCTCCTTCGTGGCTTCGAACAGTCCTTCCTCAGTCATGGCCGATCCGCCGATGTGGTGGCCATAGGATTCCACCCAGGGCGTGGAATAAATGCCGATCTTCAGACCCAGCCCATGTACTTCATTGCAGAGTCCCTGCATATCCGGGAAGATGGCGCTGTCGGGCAGGATACCGTGAAAGGCGCCGCCCCGCCGGCCCTGCCAGCAGTCGTCGATGTTCATGTAAGTCCATCCATGGTCGATGAGACCACTGTTTGCCATGGCCTTTGCGTTAGCCAGCACCAGTGCCTGGCTGATCTTCGTGGCATAGATATTCCAGCTGTTCCATCCCATGGGAGGGGTGAGAGAGAGCTGCTCGCCTGCGACAAGCCTGAAAGGGCGGCTGGCAGTGCCGGCCTTATTTTTAACGGTCAGCACCAGCGGATAGGACCCTGCCTTGCTGATAGAGCCTGAAAGCCGTCCCGTATTTTTATCCAGGGTCACACCCGGCGGCAACTTGTCCGCGGAAAAGACCAGCGGCCTGGTACCCGTGGCGGCAATGGTGAATACGATGGGATGCCCCGGCCGTACGCCGAATACTTTGGGCCCATTGATACGGGGGGCGGGGCCTGGTTTGGGGGTCAGGATTGCCAAGGTATCTGGAAGCTGGGTGTAAACGGCGCCGGCGGGTGATTGCGCACGCAGGGCGCCGGCAGCTGTCAGGCAGCAAAACATCATAGTTAACAGGAAAGATCGAAGCATGAATATGAATTTATAGTTCTCAAAAAAAGTTTACCAGCCGGGGTTCTGCACCAGGTTGGCATTGATGCCCAGGTCTTTTACGCCAATGGGCATCAGATAATAAGACGGCGTATTGAAGATCCGCTGTTCTATCAGGGTAGGCTGATAGAAGTCGGTGGCCGTCGCTCCTTTGATGTTCATGCCGTATACCGGTACATTGAACGTGCCATCTCCCAGCTTCCAGCGGCGTATATCCCAGAAACGATGACCTTCAAAAGCCAGCTCGATGGTCCTTTCGCGGCGGATAATGGTCCGCATCTCATCCTGGGAGAAGCTGGTCTTGCCAACCAGGGCCCAGGAGGTCAGCACGTCCGGGATGCCTGCGCGAATGCGCAAAGGGTTGATGTATTGCAGCACCTCGCTTTGGGAGGAAGTACCTGCATATTCATTCAGCGCTTCTGCATAATCCAGGTAAAGCTCACCCAGGCGGATGATGGGCCAGGGGTATCTTACCGGTGTTTGGGAGGAGCTGGTCAGTACCGATGCGGGATGCACACCTTTCTGCTGCAGATAGCCGCCGGGGCTGAAATCGTTTTGACCGTCCGACCAGCCATGGGTTTCGCCCTTGCGCATCAGCAGGTTGACATTGGTGTTGTTGACGGCATAGGTACCGCGGTCATACCCGATGGAGGCATAGAAGCGGGGTTCCCTGCCCTGGTGCAGCTTGATCGTCGTACCGGAGATCTGGTAACGATTGGAGTAGTCATAAGCGGGGTCCACATCGATGGGCAGGCCATTGGCCGTATAGTAGGTCTCCACCATTTTCAGCGTAGGGCATTCGCCGTTGTAGGTTTTTCCCTGTATCCGGGGCGTGGTCAGCCGGAAGAGGTCATTGGGATTGCCCTGGGGATCTGTATAGCCCCAGATGAGCTCTTTGTTCCACGGATCGACCATGGTGTACCGGTAGTTGTTGACGGCTTTCTGGAAAGGGTCGGCGGTATTGATGGTGCTGGTATACAGGTCAGCGCCGGCGGCTTTGGCCGACTGAATGGCGTCCAGGCAGGCGTCGGCGGCCAGCTTCCATTTGTTCGCATCATACGTCAGGTTGATCAGCTGCGTGCCATCATGATTCTTAAAGTTGCTGTAGAAGTCGGCATTGCCGTTGAACAGGGGGCTGGCAGCATACAGCAGCATCCTGGCCTTGATGGATTTGCAAACGACGGACGTAGCCCGGCCCAGGTCATTGGGGCTCACGCTGGCGGGCAGCATAGACGCCGCTTTGTCCAGCAGGTTGGTGATAAATCGGACACAGCTGTCATAAGGCTGACGGGAAGGATAATAGGCGCTGCCTGTGGCTGTCAGCTGCACTTGCCCGGGCACCGTCACGACAGGACCGTATTCCCGCAACAGTATAAAGTGGAAATAGCCGATGAGAAAGGTGGCTTCCCCTTTCATGCGTTGCAGGTCATCAGGTTCTATGTTCGGTGTCTTGTCGATATTGTCCAGGAAAATATAACATTGACGGATACCGTCGAACATACCTGCGCCCGGGTTGCCTCCTTCTTTCCCCCAGTAATTGTAGTAGGGGGCGGACGAGTTCAGCTGTCCCCGTATATAGCTTTTCGCTGTATGGTTGTTCCAGTTGGGGATGCACACTTCATCGGTGGTTTCCAGGTCGGGGGCGTTGCCCACGTTGTCCAGGCGGGGAATATAGCTATAGAGGGAATAGAAGAAGTTGAGCGCGAGGTTCGAATTGTTAAAAACGCTCTCCAGGGTGGCCGTAGCGGGTGGCACCACGTTCAGGTACTTTTTACAGGAGGGTATGATGCCTGTAATGATGACCAGGGTGATGAGGATCAATAACCGTTTCATAATTTTATTCGTTTGTGTACTATTATTTTAAATTGAGCTGAACACCAATGTTGACGATCCTTTCCGGAGGATAGGCCAGTCCGTTGCCATTAGAGGCAGTTGCCAGTAATTCGGGGTCCCATAGTTTGAACTTCGAAAAAGTCAGCAGGTTGAATCCGTTGGCGTAGATGCGTACGATCTTGTTGGGTGAAAAACCCACCTCGGCGCTTTTCAGCCGCATGAATGCCCCGCTGCGCAACCACCAGGAAGAGTTCTCATAATCGTTGGGATTGCCTGCGTCGGACAGACGGGGGAAAAAGGCATGGGCGTTGGGGTTGGACGGGGACCAGTGGTCGTTGGCAATGGCTTCCAGCAGATTGCTTTGCAATGTTCCGAAGGGGGCAATGCTTTTGGTGCTGGTGAACGAGTTCCCGACGAACCCATTGATAAAGTAGGAGACATTGGCGATGCCCTGGAAGAACGTTTTGATGTCCCATTTTTTATAAACGATATTGAAGCCAAAGCCATAGGTGATCTCGGGGACGGTGGGATGTCCCATCGGCACGAGGTCGTTGTCGTCAATCTGAGAGGCCTTGTCATAAGCGGAGGAAACGTCCTTGTATTTGATATTGCCGGGATATAAGGCTCCGTACTGTCCGGGGCTGCTGACGATCTCGTTGGAGTCGGCGAAGAGATGATCCGCGATCAGACCCCTCAACTGTTTGACTGGTCGCCCAATGGCACTCTGGTAGGGGTACGGGTATTTTGGTTCATCGAGGAACAATACTTTGTTGCGGGCATAGGTAAATGTGCCACGGGCCGAGAGCATCAGGTCTTTGTTGACATTATATGTATAGGCCAGCGACAGGTCGATGCCTTTGTTCTCCACCTTTTCCAGGTTGGCATACAGCGGGATACTACCGATACCCACAGTAGAAGGGATGACCCTTGCCTGGAAGATATTCGATCTTATTTCCCGGAACACATCCACGTTCAGGGTCAGCTTATGCGATAGTTCGATGTCGAGACCGACATTGGTCTTGTCGGCTTTTTCCCAGGTGATATCAGGATTGGGGTATTGCGTGATGAGAACTCCGCCCCGGGTGACGTTGAAGCTCTGCCCGAAGGTATATCCATTGCCGCCAGTGCCGCCATTGTTCACGTTGACCACACTGGTATAGGGGAACCGGTTGTTCGTGATCTGGTCATTACCCGCCAGCCCTTTGGATGCCCTGATCTTCAAATAGGTGATCTTGTCGTGCCATTTGTCGAAAAAAGCTTCATTGGAGATCAGGTAGCCCACGCCGACAGAGGGAAAGAAACCATATTTATGACCGTAGGCGAAATTTTCCGAGCCTGTGTAACCAAAATTTCCTTCCACGAAATAGCGGCTGTCGAAAGCATAGGTAACCCTGCCGCTGACCCCCTGGTTGCGATGGGGCAGGGAGGACGTTATATCGCTGGAGATCTGGTTGATGGAGTATTCTTTTTGCTGGTAGACTACCATGGCGCTGACAGCGTGGGGACCGAAGTTCCGTTCGTAATTGATCAGGCCCTGCATATAGATCGTCCGGTTACCATCGTTGGAGGGAGCCTGGGATAAAGCTATTTGTCCGTTGTTATCGTGTGGAACGAGATTGTAATTGTATTTGCCCGTCGAGGAGTCCAGACTGTAGGATTTAAGGATATAGGTATAGGGCGCATAAGTACGTTTGGTCTGGCTGAAGGAATAGTTCTTAAAAGAGGCAAGCACGTTGACGGATAAGCCCGGTGTTAAGAAGTCAAGCTTTTGATTCACCTTCAGCGTGGACAGGGCGGTAGAGGTAAAGCTTTGGATATAACCTTTTACCATATCAGCGTATGGATTGGGGAAACCGAGCGTGAAACCTCCGCTGGCATTGCCGAAATAGAGGTGGTCGGAGGTGTCAGGGGTAGGCCAGAGCGCCGGGAAATGCACGGGATTGCTGTTCATCACCTCCGCGAAAATGTCCGACGTGGAAGTGGCAGGCCCTGTATAAGGGTTGAAGTCGGCGCTGATGCTCAGCTCGGCTTCGGTCGTCCTTGTCACGTCCACGGTGAGGTTGCTGATGAAATTATAGCGTTGCTCGTTGATATTGTTGTGAAAGTCGTTATGGGGCTGATTTTTTAATATGCCTTCGTCCCTATAGTAGGAGAAGCCCGTATAATAACGGGCATTCTTTGAGCCGCCCCGGATGTTGACGTTGGCGTGCTGCCGTAAGGAATAGGGCCTGAACAGGGTCTTGTACCAATCTATATTCGGGAAGACGTAAGGATCCAGCCCTTTCCGGGTGCCGTCGATCTGTTCCTGCGTATACCTGGGCATTTGCCTGTCGTTGGCCTCCGCCTCATTGTACGCGTTCATGAACGTGATGGCATCAGCAAATTTGGGCAGCCTGGTGGGCTGTACAAAGGAATTCTCCGCCAGTACCGTGATATTGGGCTTTGCCAGGTTCCTGCCTCGTTTGGTGGAGATGAGAATGACCCCATTGGCGCCACGGGCCCCATACAGGGCCGTGGCGGAGGCGTCTTTCAGGATAGAAAAATTCTCAATGTTGACAGGATCGATGTTATTGAGGTCGTCGGTATTTATTTCGACGCCGTCCAGGAAGACCAATGGGTTTGTATTGCCGGGCGTGGCGATGCCCCGTATCCAGAAGGATGCTGCGTTCTTCCCCGGCTCGCCGCTGGTCTGGACAGCCAGCATGCCGGCGATCTGACCCGCAAATCCCTGTGAAAGCTGGCTGCCGGGGACCTGGAGGTCTTCCGCCCTGACGGTGCTCACGGCGCCGACGACACTTGCTTTCTTCTGTCGCCCATAGCCTACCACCACCACTTCGGCAATGGCCACCTGTACGGGTTTGAGGTTTATTTCCAGGATATCCTTGTTCCGGGGTACGGGGAGGCGCTGTTCCGTATAGCCTATGAAGGAGAACACCAGCGAGTCGCCGTCCGAGACCCTTATTTTGAAATATCCTTTCTCGTCGGTGACCATGCCTTTTTGCCTGCCGGCGATGACGACGGAGGCATTGGCAATGCCGTCCCCTTTTTCATTCACCACTCTTCCAAAGATCTCCCTGGGAGGATCGTTGCTGGTGGCCTCCGGCAATACCACCTCAGGCGCCTTTTCTCCGATGAATACGACTTTCTCTTCCTCTTTGATGGAATATTCAAAGGTCCGGCTGTCCAGGCAGGAGTGCAGGGCTTCCGGTAAAGAAGCGTTCTTCAGATGGACATTGAGGTGGCTGGACCTCTCCAGCACCTGCCGGTTGCAGAGAAAGGAGTAGCCTGTCTGTTGTTTCAGCAGGCGGAGCACCTTTTCCAGGCTGATGTCCCCGGAAACAATGTTCACTTTCTGCGAATAGGTGCTATTGGCAGAGAGCTGTAAGGAAGTCGCTACTAGTAAAATGGCCGTCAACCTCATGAGCAGCAAGGTTTTTTGAATGTGCGGCAGCCCCCTTTTCAACAGGGCTTTGCACAGAACAGTTAGTTCCATACTTTTGTGCAGTTGGGTTTAATGTGAGATCAGTTTTGTAATAAGAGACCGGGTTTTACAGGGTGACCCAACATTCGCCGGAAGTGTGGACAAGACATTTCCGGTTTTGTTTTACAGGCCCCTGAATGGCGGGAAGAAAGCTACGTCTGGTTTTGGTATAGTTTCATAATGGCTGATTTAAGAGATGATACAATCGTGATCAGGGTGAAATAATAATATCTTTTCCTTCCTGGCGTACATGCGCACCATTGTGCTGCAAATATTCCAGGATGCTGGACAAATAAACATTGCGGTTCAGGTTGCCGAAAAAATGCGCTTTCGGCACGGCCCCGGTGTAATGGATGTCGACATCGTACCAGCGGGCGACCTGGCGCATCAAAGATTGAAAATCTGCATTGGCAAAGGAGATCTGCCCGTTCTTCCAGGCAATGACATCTTCGGTGTCCACGCCGTCCACAAGGGAGATCTCTCCATCTTTCTTCCATTGGGCCTGCTGTCGGGGTTGCAGGGTAACTTTGCGGTTACTGGTGCCTGTGACCCTGGCTGACCCCTCGATAAGGGTCGTGCGGGCCACTGTCTCATCGTCATAGGTATTGACATTAAAAGACGTTCCGATGTCTTCGATGACATGTCCTCCCGCTGCGACCCGGAAGGGTTGTGCACTATTGTGTTTTACTTCGAAGTAGGCTTCGCCGGTAAGCTCCACCTTTCGTTCCTTACCCGGGAAGGCAGTGGGGAAACGTAGCGAAGAGGCTGCATTCAGCCAGACCCTGGTGCCGTCTGCCAGTACCACCTGGTATTGACCGCCCCTAGGTGTGGTGATCGTATTATACACGATGTCTGCAGATCCACTTCCCGGTTTATACGCCAGCAGACCACTGTCCGGCTGGGAGACCTGTGCACCCCCCTGGCTGGGAATGATGATCTTATTCATACTATCGAGCGTGATGCGCTCACCGCTTGCCAGGACCAGGAAGGCCCTATTGCCGCCGGGCGGCACCGGCCGTACCGCAACTTCCATGGGCGCCTCCCTTTTCTCTTTTCCATGAAAGAAGTAGTAACCTCCTGCCAGTAGCAATACTGCGGCAGCTGCGACCCGGCCGATCCAGAGAAATACCCTGGCAGATTGTTTTTTCGGCTTTGCAGCGTCGGTCGTTAAGTCCTGGATCTGCCGCCATAATTTTTTTTCTTTGGCCGCACTCCAGTTCGCTGCGTCCTCCTTTTCAAAAGTTTCGCGGATGTCTTCCTCCAGGAGGTAGTCATACCTGCCTTCGGCCAGCGCTTCGCGCAGGACGGACCACTCGGCTTCGGTGAGCCGGCCATCTTTATAGCCCTGGACAAGTGCCTGGAATGCTGCTGGGGTCATGGAAATAAGGTTGATTTATATCAGTACTATATAAAGACTTCCGGGAAAGGCCGGCGGCGTAATGAGGAATAAAAAAAATTTTTAATGGTGGAGCGCCATGATGGCAGCCAGCAAGCCGGGGAGGAGCAGCGGCTCATTTTCCTGCATGTACCGGCGGATATAGGCCCGAAGGAACTTACGGGCCAGCTCCATATGCTTTTTAGCCGTGGGGCGGGAGATCTGCATACGTTGGGCTATATCGTCATAGCTAAGGGCTTCCCGGTCTGCCAGCAGGTATACTTCCCGTTGCCGTTCCGGCAATTGCCGGATGGCCTTTTCCACTAATTGCCCGTACTGCTTTTGGGTCAGCAGCCGCTCCACATTCTCTTCCGTCACCCCACTGGAGTTCCTGTCGAAAATATCCGCCAGCTGTGCATGCCTGGAGATACGGGAAAAGTAATCGAAGACGCTGTTACGGACGAGGATGAAAAAATAATCGGAAAAGCTGCGCACACCGGTGAGCGATGCCCTGCGCTCCCAAAGTTTGACAAACACCTGCTGTACGATCTCCTCCGCCTCCGCCTCATTTTTTACATAGGTCATCACGGTAGCGTAAATTTTTCCGGCATAATGGTGGTACACCTGTGAAAATGCATGGGCATCGCCTGCTGCAATGCATTTTAGCAGCGCGGGTTCATTATCAAGGGAAGATGCAGGCAAGAGGCAATAGCTTTGGATCAATACGAAAAGTAGCCAAAAATAGTCTATCAGGTGCAAGGATGCCAAGAAAATTTAGTACATGGTTAAAATAGGAGATGGTTCCAGCCCCATGTAATTCCCGAAAATTAAGGGTGACTACCTATCATTCACATAGCGCAATTATTTAAATTGTTATTAAAGGACCTATATAAGACGCTGTTATACAATTATAGTGGTCTATTTTAGGTTAGTGATCCAATTCTTAGACTTTTAAATCCATAAGTATGTACTTATTTACCTATCGAAAACCCAAGAAACTTGTCCTGTCGTTGATCCTGCTCTTTTTTACCCTCTTAACCCAAGCCCAGCTAAAGGTGGGTGACAATCCCACCAACATCCAGAAATCTTCTGTTTTGGAATTGGAGAGCACCCGGCAGGGTCTCTTGCTGCCCAGGTTGACGGACACCGTGGCAATCAATCTGTTGACGCCCCCGGATGGGATGATCATCTATCTCACCGCTGACAACAGTTTACGGCTGCGTAGCAACGGCAACTGGAAAAAGATCGCAGATCTTTCTGAAGCCGCCGCTAACTGGAGCCTCACCGGCAACAGCGGCACGGATTCGGCCCTTAATTTCATCGGTACCGTGGATGGAAAGCCTTTGAGCATGCGAACGAACAATACCGAGCGTTTGCATATCAGCGCCAACGGCAACATCGGCATCGGCACCACTACACCTACAGCTAACCTCGATGTCAATGGAACGGTGAAATTAGAGAACCTGGCCCTCGACTCCACTACCCTCCAGGTATTGGTACTGGCGCCGGACGGTTCTGTTTACAAACGCACGGTATCCACTTCCATCTTTCAGAATGCCATCCGCGCGATCAACGGCATTCAAAAGGAGGCGCTGACCCTGACGGCCGGCTCCAATACGTCAGTGGATACGGTTACCGTGGTCAATACAGCTGCTGACAGCACGATTGCCATCAATCTGCCTGTACAGGATGGCGCGTCGGCAACAAAGCCTTATGGGTTCCTGACATTGGCCGACTGGACCAAGATCCAGAGCGCCACGCAAAGCCTCCTCATAGGGGCCGTCGCAACGGTGGGCAACGCAAACGGTGCGCACATCGATAGCTCCGGGTCCACCCGCACCATCGTATTGCATCCGGCGGATGCCACGAACCCCGGTATCGTCACTGCCGGAGCGCAGACATTTGGAGGTAACAAGACCTTCAACGGCAATACTACGATCAAAGGAACTACCACCCTGGATAGTGTCGCTACGAATAATACCCTTGACTCCGTGCTGGTGATCAGCAACGGGCTGGTACAAAAAAGACAGGTGAGCGCTGCCGCCTTTGGCAATGCCATCCGCCGGATCAACGGCAATACGGATACGGCCCAGTACTTTGCCTTCCGTAATTCCGGAACGGACCTGACCGTGAGCACCGCCAACAACGACTCGGTGTACCTGAATGTGCCGGATGCCGCAACAGGCGCAAGGGGTGTGGTCTCCACGGGGGCCCAGACCTTTGCCGGCAACAAAGGCTTCCAGGACAGCGTCACGGCATCCAAGGCAGTATTGGTCGGTACTGGCAGCAGCGCCAATTCGACGGTGCAGGTGAATGGGTCCTTATCCCTGGCCATCAAGTCCGTCACGGCCGATTATACGGTCACGGGCGCTGATAATACCATCCTTGCCAATACCACTTCCGGGGCGATCATCATCACCTTGCCTGCCCCTACGAATTTTGCGGGCCGGATCTATACGATCAAGAAAATAGGCACAGGGGGTATTGACAAGGAACTGACGATCACACCTGCTTCCGGCACCATCGATGGCGGCAGCAATTATATCATCTATAACGACTACACTTATGTGGCTCTGCAGACGGACGGAACCAACTGGTATGTCATCAAGAAATAATCTGACTCCTGATATAAAATCATTTTCATGCGAATTGGCACCTTGTTGGGGGCAGGAGTCGCGTTGTTGTTATTCGGCAATACGGCTTTCTCCCAGCAGCTGAAATTGGGAGCAAACCCATATACGATCCAAAAATCGGCGTTGCTGGAACTAAATTCCACTAACCAGGGGCTGTTGCTTGCCCGGGTACCGGATACGGTTTCGATCAATGCCTTATCTCCCCCGGATGGGATGGTGATCTATTTCTCACCGACAAAGCAACTGATGGTCCGGTCGGGCGGTGCCTGGCAGGCTTTCGCGGTGTCCTCGGCGCCCATCTTCTCATCACTGACCCCCGGCTCCATTCCTTACATCGGGACGGGAGGCGCGCTGTCGCAGAACAATGCCAACCTTTTCTGGGATGCTACCAACCTGCGGCAGGGCATCGGCACCAATACGCCTGCCGCCCCCCTGCATATATCGACCAGCAACGGCACCGCGTTGTACCTCCAGACACTGACGGGGGGCAGCGCGAATATCCTTTTCAAGACGTACACAGCCGCCGCGAATCCCAGTGCCCAGATCGGAGTAACAGATGACGGCAGCTATTCTTCCCATATCACCTTTTCTACAAAAGTCTCTGGCGCCGATGCCAATGCCTTGTCAGAAAAGATGAGGATCTCCAGCGCAGGCAATGTGGGCATCGGCACGACAACTCCCTCCAGGAAGCTGGATGTCAACGGGACGATCGTCTCCTCCACCGCAACCTATCCGAATTATGCTTATAATTCGGCCAACCGCATGGCATTCGGTGAGACCAATGTTCCCGCCAATGAGACGGGCAGCGTCGTTCAATACGGTTCGGGCAGCAATACACGTAATATGCTCTTTGCCTTTACCAAGACGAGTGTCAATACTTCGTATTTCGGCAATGACGGCACCCAGATGATGCTGGGCTCGGAAGGCACCGTGCCTATCACGTTCCGTACAGGGTTGGTCTATACTTCCGCCAATGTGATGGCATCCGGGACAGAAATGATGCGGCTTACTTCCACGGGCAACCTGGGCATCGGCACCACTGCGCCGGCTACTACCTTACACGTAAATGGCACGAACCCGCTGACGCTTACAGGCGTACAGGCAGGTACCAGCACTACTGCGGATAGTTTACTCACCATCACCAGCGGACTGGTGAGGAAGATCCCCATGTCAACCTTTACAGCTACCGGCAATTCCTGGTTGTTGGGTGGTAATACGGTAGGGGCGCTGAAAAATTTCGGCACCATCGATGCTTTTGATCTGCCGTTCATCACCAGCAACACGGAAAAAATGCGGCTCAGTACCACGGGTAATTTCGCCATCGGCGCCTCCAGCTTCAATGCTACCAACCCGGAAAAATTACTGGTACAGGCCGGGACCACCACTTCTTTCAACCTCATGCAAGGCCATGGGAAAATTAATAACTACCTGCAGATAAATGTCCAGAACGATTCTGCCGGCACGGCCGCCAGCTCCGACCTGGTGGCAACGGCGGACAATGGGAATGAATCGAGCAACTTTATCGATATGGGTATTAACTCCAGCGTCAACACCAGCACAGGTGTGATAGGCGGTGCGAACAATGCTTATCTGTATAGCACCGGCAATGATTTTTCCATCGGCAATTCGACTGCCAGTAAATCATTATTATTCTTTACAGGGGGCACCGCCGCCGGGAATGAAGCCATGCGGATCAATGGCGCCGGCAAAGTGGGCATCGGCACCACCGCGCCTGCCACGGCCCTGCATGTAAATGGTACGAATCCCCTCACGCTTACAGGCGTGCAGGCGGGCACCAGCACCACTGCGGATAGTTTGCTCACCATCACCAGCGGACTGGTAAGGAAGATACCCATGTCGACTTTCGACGTAGCAGGGTCAGGTATCACCAGCCTGAATGGATTGACCGGCAGCACCCAAACTTTTGCCACTGGCACTGCAGGAACGGACTTTAATATATCTTCATCCGGCACAGCCCATACCTTCAATATCCCGGATGCCTCCGCTACGGCCCGCGGCGTGATGACCACCGGCGCTCAGACCATTGCCGGAAGCAAGACTTTTTCGTCGGCCCCTTTATTCTCCTCTCTGACCACCGGCTCCGTGCCTTACATCGGCGCTGGCGGACTGGTGTCCCAGTCCAACACAAACTTCTTTTGGGACGCAACCAACAGCCGGTTGGGTATCGGGACGACAGCCCCAGCCACCGCCCTGCATGTAAATGGGACGAACCCGCTGACCCTCACCGGCGTGCAGGCGGGCACCAGCACCACCGCGGATAGTCTACTCACCATCACCAGCGGACTGGTGAGGAAGATACCTATGTCGACCTTTATCACGACATCGGGCATCACCAGCTTGAATGGACTGACAGGCAGTACGCAAACCTTTGCCACCGGCAACACGGGAACGGACTTTAATATATCCTCATCCGGCACGGCGCATACTTTCAACATTCCCGATGCCTCCGCCACGGCAAGAGGCCTGATTACCACGGGCGCTCAAACCATTGCCGGTAGTAAAACGCTTACGTCGGCCCTCAATGTAACAGCTACCAACCCGCTGACCCTTACTGGCGTGCAGGCGGGCACCAGCACCAGCGCGGATAGTTTACTCACCATCACCAGCGGACTGGTGAGAAAGATACCCACGTCCACCTATGCATCGGCCAGCAACTTCTGGGCTATTGGAGGTAACACGGTGGCAACAGAAAAGAAGCTCGGCACCATCGATGCCTTTGATCTGCCGTTCATCACCAGCAATACGGAAAAGATGCGGCTCAGTACCACAGGCAACCTGGGCATCGGCTCGTCCACCTTCAATGCTACCAATCCTGAAAAATTACTGGTGCAGGCAGGGACCACCACTTCTTTCAACCTCATGCAGGGCCACGGAAAAATTAATAACTACCTGCAGATAAATGTTCAGAACGATTCTGCCGGCACCGCTGCCAGCTCCGACCTGGTAGCCACTTCTGACAATGGGAATGAGTCCAGCAATTTTATCGATATGGGCATTAACTCCAGCGCCAACACCAGCACAGGTGTGATAGGCGGTGCGAACAATGCGTACCTGTACAGTACAGGCAACGATTTTTCCATAGGTAACTCGACTGCCAGTAAATCTTTACTATTCTTTACAGGGGGCACTGCTTCCGTCAATGAGGCCATGCGGATCAACGGCGCCGGCAAGGTTGGCATCGGGACGACGGCGCCTTCCTCGGTCCTGCATGTAAATGGGACGAACCCCCTGACCCTTACAGGCGTACAGGCGGGGACCAGTACCAGCGCGGATAGTTTGCTCACCATCACCAGCGGATTGGTGAGGAAGATCCCCATGTCGACCTTTACATCGGCCAGTAATTTCTGGGCGCTGAATGGAAATACCGTAGGGTCTGTCAAAAATTTCGGCACCATCGACAACTATGACCTGCCCTTTATTACGAACAACACGGAACATATGCGGCTGAGCAACACGGGCAACCTCGCTATTGGGGCCAGCAGTTTTGATACGGCGGCGGAGGAAAAGGTGCTGATCGATGCGGGCACCACCAGCTCGTATAATCTCCTGGTTGCAAAAGGGAGCAGGAATGGCTATCTGCAGTTCAATATTCAGAATACCGGTACAGGGGGGCAGGCCAGCGCTGACATCGTAGCTACCGCCAACAATGGGACGGAAACCACCAATTATATCAACATGGGTATCAACGGTGGGAATTATAACAATGCCACTAACATACTAAGCGGCGCCAATAATGGATACCTGTACAGCGCCGGCCAGGATTTTCTTTTAGGCAATTCCACGGCCGCTAAAAGTATGATCTTCTTTACAGGGGGCATCACTACCTCCAACGAAGCGATGCGGATCGACGGGACGGGTGACGTAGGGATAGGGGTCGCCGCTCCCACAGCCAAGCTGCATATTCTTGCCGGCACGGCTACGGCCGGTACGGCGCCACTGAAATTATCCACCGGGACGAACCTTACTACTCCTGAAAACGGTGCGGTGGAATACGATGGCACGAACTATTTTGTCTCGGCAGGCAGCACCCGTTACACGCTGGCCAAGACCCTGACGGCGACGGCAGCCCTGAATTTCCCTTCTACTTTGCCGGGCGCTTCCGCTACGTTGACCATCACCGTTACAGGGGCCGCCGACGGCGACGCCGTGTCGCTGGGGGTCCCCAATGCGGCGGCTTCCATCGGTGGGGCGAATTATTCCGCCTATGTTTCCTCAGCCAACACTGTCACCGTCAAATTGTATAATTCCAACGGTATAACATCCATCGACCCTGCTTCGGCAACATTCAGGGTCTCGGTATTAAAATATTAATGCAGGTCATAACCAGACATATCATCCCTTTACTCCTGCTCCTCTCCGGCGCCTGTTCCGTCATGGCCCAGACAGGCTTCTATGTTCCCCCCGCGGGGAAGATCTTTTTTTCCGGCAGTGTCGCCACCATCTATTCGGACGTCAATGTCCAGGGCGAGATGGGGGTAGGCAGAAAAGCGCTGGTGAACTTCAAAGGCCGGAACTGGGAAAATGCACCTACGGCAGACATCACGGATGACAAAGGAGGACATGGCCTGGGTGGTATGATCCGTTTCCTCACCCCCGACACGGGAACCAAGCCGCAATCCATCACTGCCGGGTACAATGCAGCCACACGCACAGGCCCTGCTTTTTCCAATCTCACCATTGCGAACGCCGCCGGTGTCAGCCTGGTCTCCAGCAGCATGAAGATCCGCCGCTGGCTTAATTTCTCCACAGGAACCCTCAATGTCAATGGTAATATCCTCGTCGTAGGCGATAACAATGCAGGCACCATCACGGGGTACAATGACAAGAGCTTTGTCATCACCCCGGGCTCTTCTTCCAACGGAGGTTTTCTCCTGCGCGAAAGGCTTACTTCTGCCAGTGGGATGGTAGTGTTCCCCGTGGGCACGGCCGCGGGCCGCTATACGCCGGCAGCGCTGCGCTACCGCAGCAGCCTGCCAGACGATTTTTACGTCCGTGTCTCCGACAGCGTGAAAGCCTTGCTCACCGGCGGACAGGACCTTGCCCTATGGTCTGTGAACAAGACCTGGCAGATCGGCCAGCTGCAGCATCCCGGCGAGGACATCGTCGACATTACCCTTCAGCACAGACTGGATGATGAAGGAGCCGCTTTCGCGGCCAGCCGGCAAAATGCATTTGTATCCCAATACACCAGCGGCGGTTGGGATGCAGGCTATCCCCAGTCCAGCCCCGGACCCGGCAGCCTCACCACCGGCCCACGCCTTGCGGGCAGCGGGACCAACACCAGGAGCTTTAGCTCTACCATGTCCCAGACATCTTATTTCACCAAGCTGGCGGGATACAATGATACGGCGCGTAACAGGACCAGGCTTTGGTTCAGCGCCTATCGTACAGATTACCAGAACGTATACGTATACTGGACCACCAACCCCGAGATCCGCAATAAATACTTCGTGGTACAACGCAGGCTCATCACAGAGACAAGCTTCAGCAACCGGGATACCCTCGCCTCCAGGGCCGTCGGCGGCACCAGCTTCATCAACCTGGACTATGCCACCAACGATCCCAACAACTATACGGGCATCAGCTACTATCGCCTGATGATGGTGGACTACAACGGGGACAGCACCTATTCCAACATCGTATCCGTAGGCGGTGTACCCGGAGGGCTCGGATGGACCGTCTGGCCCAACCCCACCGCCGGCCATTTCTTCGTAGGCATCAGCAGGCCGGTGGCCATGCGAGAGCTCATAGTCTGGGACGTCCTCGGACGGGTGATCATGAGACAGCCGGTGAACAACCGCGGCCTGATAGAGATGTACATCGATACGAAAGGGGCCTATTTCATAGGATTGATCCCCATGGATGGAGATCACATCGAAACGAAGAAACTGATCGTGATTGGAGATTGATCCCCCCATGCCAAAATTGCTTATTACTTTGGCAAAAAAAAGGAACTGAAATCCCGGGGAATTTCCCATTTTACACAGTTATGATTACAGGGGGTCGCATCTTCCGGGAATTCCGCATTGTCGCCATTGTGTTCCTATTCACTTGCCTTCGTGCCTCCGCACAGCAATCCATATGTTTGACCGATGGCTGGGAATTTCTCCGGCAGGACCTGGGTGGAGTTTGGGAATCCGTGCGGCCCGTGGTAAAGAAAGATGACCCCGGCGCTGTCCCCCTCTGGCAGCCCGTCCGCCTGCCCCACTGTGTCAATGCGGAAGATGCCGTCGATCCTGCCGGCAATTACTACCGGGGGGCTGCCTGGTACCGCACGCAACTGGAGCCGCACAATCCCTATGCGGGGGGGCGCACGCTCCTTCATTTCGAAGGGGCCGGTCAAAGATCGGAAGTCTATATCTACACGACAAAAGTTGGCGCCCACACAGGGGGATACGATGAATGGACGGTGGATATCACCGATGCTGCCGCCGCCTTCGCACAGACAGACATTTGCCGTCAGCAGTTCAAAGGAAAGATACCCCTCTCTATACGTACCGATAATTCCCGTGACCTGGAAATGATCCCATCGGGGATGTCCGATTTCAATCTGTATGGCGGCATTTATCGCCGCCTGTACCTGACATATGTCCCGGCAGTGTCTTTCGATCAGGTGCTGGCGGGTGCGGAGACCGATAGTCTGGGACGTACCGGAAAGATACATACGAAGGTATTGCTGTACAGCCGGGCGGGAACCGGCGCCTCCTCCGCGGCCCGCACCGCCCCCGTCTTTTCACTCCGGCTGCTAAACCCGGAAGGAAAATTGATCAGGGCTATTCCCAACGCCAATACCACTGCATTATCAGACACGCTCGCTCTGCCGGATGTAGCGTTGCCATCTCCCCATCTTTGGTCGCCCGATGATCCTGCCCGCTACACGCTGCAGGTGACAGTGAAGGCGGCCAACGGCGACAGCTGTACGCAGATAGTACGTCTGGGCTTCCGCCACTATACCTTCGTCGATCACGGCCCTTTTTTACTGAATGGCCGTCGCCTGCTGCTGCGGGGCACCCATCGTCATGAAGACCATGCCGGCCTGGGCGCCGCCATGACGGAAGACCTCATGCGGCAGGAGATGGTCATGATCAAAGAGATGGGCGTGAATTTCATCCGGCTGGGGCATTACCAGCAATCTCCCGTCATACTGGATCTCTGCGACAGCCTGGGCATCCTGGCCTGGGAAGAGATACCCTGGTGCAGGGGCGGGCTGGGCGGAGCTACTTACCAGGAACAGGCCCGTACCATGCTGACCCATATGATCGGGCAGCATCTCAGCCATCCCGCGGTGATCATTTGGGGATTGGGCAATGAGAATGACTGGCCTGGCGACTTCCCCACCTTCGATAAAGAGAAGATCCGTGCGTTCATGCGCGAGCTGAATGACCTGGCCCATCGCCTGGACCCTTCCCGCCGGACCGCTATCCGGCGCTGCGACTTTTGCAGGGACATCCCCGACATCTACTCTCCCTCCATCTGGGCGGGATGGTACAGGGGCGTTTATACGGACTACCGGAAAGTAACAACCGAAGAGTTTGAAAGATCAAACCATTTCCTCCATGTCGAATGGGGAGGAGACAGCCATGCCGGACGTCATACCGAGAACCCCGTCAAGCTGGATTGGAGCGAATCGTATATGTGTGACCTCGTCGACTGGCATTTGAAGGAGCAGGATTCCATGCCCTGGCTCACGGGGACGGCTGCCTGGTGCTTTAAGGATTTCTCCACCCCCCTCCGTCCGGACAATCCCGTCCCATATGTCAACCAGAAAGGAGTGGTGGAGCGGGACCTGACTAAAAAAGAAGCCTACTTTGTCTTTCAATCGTACTGGTCCAGTAAGCCCATGGTGCATATCTATGGACATACCTGGCCCGTGCGCTGGGGTGGGGAAGGGCAGCAACGGGAGATAAAAGTATATTCCAACTGTGAGGAAGCCACCCTCTATCTCAACGGTAAGAACTGTGGGACGCGCCGCCGCAACAGCCAGGATTATCCTGCGGCAGGGCTGCGGTGGGACCTGCCGTTCAATAAAGGCAGTAACACCGTACGTGTCATCGCCCGTAAAGGGACGGTCTCGGTGGTGGATTCCCTCCGGTTCCAATACCAAACGGAAAAATGGGGCAAACCTGCACAGGTGAAGATAGAAAAGACAGGTGAAGAAAATGGCATTGCCACTGTCCGGGCACGGCTGCTGGATGAGAATGGCATACCTTGCCTGGATGCAGCCGATTGGATAACCTTTGGGCTCACCGGTGATGGGCGGCTCATCGATAACCAGGGCACTTCCACCGGATCACGTTATGTACAGGCGGCTAACGGGCAGGCGGTCATCCGGCTGCACACCAATAGCGGACATTCCGTGGTCAGCGTCAAAGGGGCGCAGCTGCCTGCCGTATTCATCAATCTGTAAAAATGAAAAGAAAGATGCGCACTATAACGACCTTGCTAATCCTGTTACACCTGTCCTTCACGTCGGGGGCACAGGACCCCTACCTGAAATTATGGTATGACAAGCCTGCGAAGGCCTGGGAGGAAGCGCTGCCGCTGGGCAATGGCAGGACAGGAGCCATGGTCTTCGGACGGCCCCTGGAAGAAAGCTACCAGCTGAATGACAATACCCTCTGGTCCGGCTATCCCGAATCCGGGAACAATCCTGCCGGTCCTGCTATCCTGCCCCAGGTACGTGCAGCCATCTTTAGAGGCGACTATGACAGCGCCGCTGCTTTATGGAAAAAGATGCAGGGACCTTATTCCGCCCGTTACCTTCCTTTGGCTGACCTCCGGCTGGATGTCGCGAAGAACATGAACAACGACGGGGACGCGAACCTGGGGGATTATTACAGGGACCTCGATCTCAATACAGCCACCACCAACGTACAATATTCATTAGGCGGCGTCACCTACCGCAGGACCAGCTTTATCAGCTATCCCGGCAAGGTCATGGTGATCCACCTGACGGCCAGTAAAGCGCATGCGTTGAATTTTTCCGTCGGGCTCAGCAGCCTGCTGCATTTTCATGTCACAGCTGACGCTGCGGGAGGGTCCTCCGGTCCCACGCTGGTGTTGAAAGGTAAGGCGCCAACGTTTGTGGCCAACCGGGAATATGAGCCGAAGCAGATCGTATACGATGAGGACCCGAAAGGGGAGGGGATGCGCTTCGAAGTGCAGGTGAAAGTAAGGACCACCGGTGGCCAGGTGACAGCCACGGGCGACAGGCTGAATATCTCAGGCGCCGATGAAGCCACCCTCCTGCTGACAGAAGCCACCAGCTATAACGGCTTCGACCACTCTCCGGGGCATGCGGGAAAGGACCCTGCGGCGGAAGCCGGCGCTCATATGAAGAGAGCCTGGGCTATCCCTTACAATGCCCTGCTACAGGAACATCTGGGCGATTACCGGCGCCTTTTTCAACGGGTGAGCCTGGACCTGGGACAGGATGCCGGCGCGGTGAAGCTCCCCACTGACAAACGGATCCAGCTGTTTGACAGCACGCACAAAGACTTCCAGCTGCAGGCCCTGTATTACCAGTATGGACGTTACCTGCTGATCGCCAGCTCCCGTCCCGGCGGCCTCCCCGCCAACCTGCAGGGCATCTGGAACAGGCTTGTACAGCCGCCCTGGGCCAGCAACTATACCACCAATATCAATACGGAGATGAATTACTGGCTGGCGGAGAATACCAACCTCTCCGAATGCCACCAGCCCCTGTTCGACTTTATCAAAGCGCTGGCGGTCAACGGCGCAAAGACGGCCCGGGTGAACTATGACATACAGGAAGGATGGGTGGCGCATCATAATTCAGACTGTTGGGCGAAGACCTCTCCACCCGGGGGATATGACTGGGACCCTAAGGGCGTGCCCCGCTGGTCCTGCTGGCCGATGGCCGGCGCCTGGCTTTGTACGCACCTGTGGGAGCATTACCTTTTCACCAACGACACGAACTTTCTCCGGAAGGCTTATCCGCTGATGAAAGGCGCAGCGCAGTTCCTGCAGCATTGGCTGATAAAAGATCCTGCGACGGGCCTGCTCGTCACCAACCCTTCCACCTCTCCGGAGAACACCATCAAAATAAAAGGGAAGGAATACCAGCTGACCATGGCCTCTACCATGGACATGTCCATTACCCGCGAGCTGTTCACAGAAGTCGCCCGGGCTGCGCAGGTCCTTCACATGGATGCGGTGTATGCCAAAGACCTCACCACGACCAAAGCGCAGCTGTACCCGTTTCACATCGGACAATACGGACAGCTGCAGGAATGGTTTAAGGATTGGGATGATCCAAATGACAAGCACAGGCATGCCTCTCATTTGTTCAGTCTCTATCCCGGCAGCCAGATCACGCTGGATTCCACGCCTGACCTGGCCGCAGCCGCCAGGCAATCTCTCGTACTACGGGGTGATGTAAGCACCGGCTGGTCCATGGCCTGGAAGATCAACTGGTGGGCAAGGCTGCAGGACGGCAATCATGCTTATAAAATATTGAGTGACGCCTTTAATTATATCGATCCTACCTTGGAGAAAGCGCAGATGAGCGGTGGCGGAGTTTATCCCAATCTCTTCGACGCACATCCTCCTTTCCAGATCGATGGTAATTTCGGCGCTACGGCCGGTATGACGGAGATGCTGCTCCAGAGCCAGAACGGCAACATCCTCCTGCTACCTGCGCTTCCTGATCAGTGGGCCTCCGGCTCTGTCAAAGGAATAAGGGCGCGGGGCAATTTCACGGTAGCCCTGTCATGGAACAACGGAAGACTGACAAAGGCTGCCCTGACATCCGGCTCGGGAGGTGATTGCAGGATAACCACGCTGCTGCCCGTGCAGGTCATCGGGGCGAAAGCCCGCAGCAGCAAAAGCGCCTCCGGAAAATATACAGTAGTATTCGCGACGGTGAAAGGAACAACTTACAGCATAATACCTTTATAGTATGACAAACGCCAGGATCTTGTTGCCTCTGTTAATGCTGATTGCTGCAACTTCCATGCTGCAGGCGCAATCCATCACCTGGACGGAGGTGGAGCCCGGCGTCTGGAAAGGCGTTGCCGGCAAGCCTGAGGGCTATGACCTGCTGACGGCGTCCGGTGCAAAACCCTATGAGGCCGGCCTGAAACAAATGGGCAGCGCTGCCTTCCCCCTGCCGCAGGACGAGATAGTGGCCGCCCTCCGGGACAGCAGGACCTCGCTGCGCTTTCCCCTGGAAAAAGGCGAGCAGCTCTATGGCTTCGGCCTGAACTTTCAGACCGTGCACCAGCGAGGGAAGATCCTGCAGCTGCATGTGGACCACTTTGGCGGAAAAGACAATGGCCGCACGCATGCTCCCACACCTTTTTATGTTTCTTCCAAAGGCTATGGCGTCTATATCAATACGGCCAGGTACCTGGAGGTCTATGCGGGCAGCGCTGTAAGAAAGGACAGCCGCAATCCGCCGCCTGTCCTGGACCGCAACACGGATAAGAGCTGGACCGCCCGGCCCTATTCGGATGCGGTGGAGATCCTCGTGCCGGCGGCAGGCGTGGAGATCTATGTATTCGCCGGTCCCGGTCCGTTGAATGCCATCCGAAGGTTCAACCTGTTCAATGGGGGCGGATGCCTCCCTCCCCGCTGGGGGTTGGGCTTTACACAAAGGCTGGAGAAGTTATCCAATGCGGCCGATGCGGAAAAAGAGGTACGGGCTTTCCGTGAAAAGAATTATCCCCTGGATTTCATCGGACTGGAGCCGGGATGGCAGAGCAGATCCTATCCCTGCACATTTGCATGGGACAAGACACGCTTCCCCGATCCGGCAAAATTTGTAAAGAGCATGGCGGACAGCGGCATCCGGGTCAACCTGTGGACCAACCCGTATATTTCCCCGGAAGCGGCATATTATAAAGATATTTTGCCCTACACGGGCTCCCACACCGTATGGGTAGGCCTCGTCCCTGACCTCACGCTGGCCCCTGCCCGCAAGTTGTTCTTCGGCCAGCTGCAGAAAGACCAGGTAGACATTGGCGTCAGTGGGTATAAGATAGACGAAGTGGATGGCTATGACAGCTATCTCTGGCCCGACGTGGCCACTTTTCCTTCAGGCACCAGCGCTGAGCAGATGCGGCAGACCTTCGGCCTGTTGCTGCAACGCTACAGCACGGACCTGTATCGTGCAAAAGACCAGCGAACGTTCGGCCTTGTCCGTGGCTCCAATGGCGGTGGCGTCTCTTTCCCTTATGTCATCTACAACGATTATTATAACCACGAAGATTTTATCACGGCGCTCCTCAACAGTGGCTTTGCAGGCGTATTATGGACGCCGGAAGTAAGGGCTTCCAAATCAGGGGAAGAATGGCTGCGCCGCTTCCAGACGGTGGTCTTCTCACCCATGGCCATGATCAATGCCTGGGCCAGTGGTACCAAGCCGTGGTCTTACCCGGAAGTGGCGGAGCAGGTGCGGCAGATGGCCCTCCTGCGCATGCAGATGATCCCCTACTGGTATACGGAGTTCGCCAAATATCATTTCGAAGGTACGCCTCCATTCAGGGCGATGGACCTGGAAGCAGGCTTCCTGCCGGAAGGCCGGCGTGAAAAGTCGGAAGCCGACCTGGAGGAGAACCCTTATGCGGAAGCCGCCATGAAGGAAGTGAAGGATCAGTATATGGCCGGCGAATACCTGCTGGTGGCCCCGCTGTTCACAGGACAGAAGACCCGGAAGGTCATCCTGCCCAAAGGGAGATGGTATGATTTCTATACGGGTGAATTTGCCGGCGACGGACAGGTGATAACGGTGACACCCGGACTTGATAAGATCCCCGTCTATGTAAAGGATGGCGGGCTGATCCCTATGATGCCGCCCATGTCACATGCGCCAAAGGCCGGCGAGACCACGGACCTGGAGATCCGGCACTACGGTGAAAAGGCAGGCGCTTCCCGTTTGTATGATGATGACGGGGAGACCTACGCGTATGAACGGGGCGCCTACACCTGGCGAACCCTCACCGTCACGAAAGATAAGCATGGGCAATGGCAGGGCGCTATCTCAGGCCCGGAGAAAGGAAAGCCCAATACCATTCGCAAGGTCACCTGGAAATTCATGACGCCAGTGCGGACAGCGGCGGCATCTCCAACTCCATCCACCGGCGCGCCTTTCTATGATGCCATCGCCGCTGCTTTGAAAAAACAAGCCATTACAGAAGCCGCGCAGGCTTTACAGGAAACCCCCGTCACCGTGACTGCCAGCTACTGTCCCCGCAGCGCCGGCGGCCCCCACGATTTTTATTCCGAAGGCGACTACTGGTGGCCGGACCCGCAGCATCCCGACAGCCCGTATATCCAGCGGGACGGCATGACCAACCCCGCTAACTTCACCGACCACCGGCTGGCGATGATCCGCTTCAGCCGCATCGTAGGCGCGCTGGCTACGGCTTATAAGATCACAGGCAATGCGAAATATGTCAGGTCCGCCCTGCTCCATTGCAAGGCATGGTTCGTGGATACGGCCACCTGTATGAACCCTGATCTCCAGTTTGCACAGGCCATCAAAGGTCGGGCCACGGGCAGGGGCATCGGTATCATCGACACCATCCAGCTGATGGAAGTGGTACAGGGGCTGGAGGCGATGGAAGGGGCTGACGCCATGGACAAGGCGCTGCTGGAACGGATACGGCAATGGTTCGTGAGATATCTGAAGTGGCTCACCACACACCCTTACGGGAAAGAGGAGATGAATGCTGCGAACAACCATGGCACCTGCTGGGTCATGCAGGTAGCAGCCTTTGCCCGCTTCACCCGTGACACAGACCTGATGGCTTTTTGCAGCCGCAGGTACAAGGAGGTGCTGCTGCCTGCCCAGATGGACGCCGACGGCAGCTACCCCCGCGAACTGAAAAGGACTAAACCTTATGGCTATTCGTTGTTCAACCTGGACGCCATGGCCACTATTTGTCAGCTGCTGTCCACGCCGCAGGACGATCTTTGGCATTACCAGACCCCGGATGGCCGCAGCATGGAGAAAGGCATCGCATTCATGGCCCCCTACATCGCCGACAAAGGCAAATGGCCTTATGCCCACGATGTCATGTACTGGGACCAGTGGCCCGTGGCCCAGCCCGCGCTTGCCTTCGGCGCCAACGCCTTTGGCAGGAAAGAATGGCTCAACACCTGGCAAGATTCAGATCATGCGCCGACCAACGGTGAAGTGATCCGCAATCTGCCCGTTCGTCACCCGCTCATATGGATAAACAAATAACTACCATGAATATACGACTTCCCATTACCTTACTTTTTTCGAGCATCTTCTGCGCTTCCGTCGCTGTAAAAGGACAGACAGCCGGCGATGAAGAAAAAGACATGCTGACCAGGGGACAGCAGCGGGACAGGCATGCCGCTGAAGAAGCCCTGCAGGGCTGGTGGCCTGCCACGATGAAAGATCATGACCAGCGCATAACCTGGTGGCGCGAGGCCCGGTTTGGCATGTTCATCCACTGGGGCGTTTATTCCCGGGCGGGGGGCGAATGGAAAGGCCATAAGGTCGAAGGCTATGCCGAACATCTTATGCGAAAAGAGAAGATCAGCCGAAAGGAATATCTTCAGCTGGCCCATGGCTTCAATCCCGTAAAGTTCAATGCGGAGCAATGGGTGCTCCATGCAAAGCAGGCGGGCATGAAATATATGATCATCACGTCCAAGCACCACGACGGCTTTGCCATGTATGATTCGAAGATCTCCGACTTTAATATTATGCGGCAGACGGCCTGGAAAAAAGATCCCATGGCGGCCCTCTCCGCCGCCTGTAAAAAATATGGTATCAAGTTCGGCTTTTATTATTCGCATGCTTTTGACTGGGAGTATCCCAAGGCGCCCGGCAATGATTGGGAATATAAGAACCCTGCCGGCGACAAGCAGCTGTACGGCGGTCTGCATTGGTACGACCTCCACCCGGAGCTGCTGCCCAGGGCGCAAGCCTATGTCAACGAGAAAGCCATTCCCCAGATCAAAGAGCTGATACGTAAATATCACCCGGATATCTTTTGGTTCGACACGCCCAGCAAGCTGCCTTTTTCCGAGAACCTGCGGATCCTGCAGGCCATCCGATCGGTGGACCTGCATGTCGTCGTGAATGGCCGTCTTGCAAAGGACGGGGATAACAACTTCGGAGATTATAAGAACACCGCCGACAGGCCCGCGGAATTTTACCCGGTCACCGGCGACTGGGAAGCCATACCCACCACCAATGAATCGTATGGCTATCACAAGTATGACAGCAGCCACAAGTCGGTTGCCTTCTTTATACAGCTGCTGGCAAAGGCAGCTTCCAGGGGCGGCAACCTGCTGATGAACATCGGACCCAAAGGAGATGGCACTTTCGATAACAGGGACCTGCGTATCCTGCAGGGCATCGGCAAATGGGTGGACGCCAATGGTGAGAGCATCTATGGTTCGGCGGCGGGGCCGCTGCCCTTACAGAATTGGGGCGTGTCCACGCTGAAAGGGGATAAGCTCTACCTCCACGTTTTCGACTGGCCTGCCGACGGGAAGCTATATGTAGGCGGATTGAAAGCAGAGGTGGCCAAAGCATATATGCTGGCCGATGCCGGAAAAACATTGCATGCTGCACCTTTGAACGAAAATGACCTTGTCATCGATCTTCCCCGCCAGGCGCCGGATACGGCCAACACCGTCATCGTGCTGGAGCTGAAAAAGGGCTGGCAGACAGATCCCGTGCGCTATATCGCTCCCAATATCCCCCTGACGCGCCTGCTGGCATTCGATGCCCTGCAGCATGGCAGCGGTTTTGGTTTCGGCGATGGAAAGGCGGGCCGGTTCTATGTGGATGGCTGGAGCAGCAAGGACCAGTATCTCAGCTGGAGTTTCAGGACCGCGGCCCCGGCTACATACCATATGACGATAAGATACAGGGCAGGAGAGGGCCTGGGCGGCACCTATCAATGGCAGGCCGACGGTTACAAAGGTGAAAATAAAATAGACACGGGTGGCAGGGATTCAGTCCTCACGGCGGACCTGGGCATCGTGTCACTAGCGGCGGGCGTGCATGAGCTGAGCATACGGCCCGTGGATATTCCGGGACGCCAATTGATGCGGTTACTGGAAGTGAGGATGGAGCGGTCATGGCAGATGGATGCGTCCGCAGGTGCGGCGACCCCTCCTGCACAGACCACCGGTGCGATGATACCCCTTCCCCGGATCATGGCCGACGTGGAGGAGCAGACCCGACTCTTACTACGGGAGATCGCGGCGGTGGGTGGCCCCGGCAGTGCCGGACCTGGCCCCGCGCCCGACAGCCCTTTCTCTCCCCGGACACTGGAGAACGGACGGCTGAAGCTGGTGTCCTCAAGGGACTGGACCAGCGGCTTCTTCCCTGGCGAGCTATGGATGCTGTATCAATATACGGGAAAGGAACAGTGGAAACAGGAAGCGCAGGCTTTCACGGCCCGCATGGAAAGGGAGAAGTTCAATGGCGGGACCCACGATATGGGCTTTAAGCTCTACTGCAGCTATGGCACGGGCTATAAATTGACAAAGGACGAGGCCTATAAACAAGTGATCATCCAGGGCGCCAGAACACTGATCACCCGCTTCAACCCCCGCATCGGCTGTATCCGGAGCTGGGACCATCACAGGAATTTATGGGGCTTTCCCGTCATCATCGACAATATGATGAACCTGGAGCTGCTGTTCGAAGCTACGAAGCTCACGGGCGACTCGTCCTTCTACAAGATCGCCGTGACGCATGCCAATACGACGATGAAGAACCATTATCGCAGCGATTACAGCTCTTTCCATGTGGTAGACTATGACACCGTCACGGGCAAGGTAGTGAAGAAACAAACCTGGCAGGGATACAGCGATGCCTCGGCCTGGGCCCGCGGTCAGGCCTGGGGGTTATATGCCTTTACGATGTGCTATCGTGAGACGAAGGACCCACGCTATCTGGAACAGGCAGAGCATATTGCCGGCTTTCTTTTGCACCATCCGCACCTGCCTGCAGACAAAGTACCCTATTATGATTTCGATGCCCCTGGCATCCCGGACGAGCCCAGGGACGCTTCGGCAGGCGCCGTCATGGCCTCCGCGCTCTATGAGCTGAGCGGGTACAGCACCCACGGGGAAGAATACAGGTCCGTCGCCGGCCAGATCCTGCAAAGCCTTACGAATAGCTACCGGTCTGCCATCGGCACGAACAGGGGATTCATCCTTTCACACAGCACGGGCTCCAAACCTTCCAACAGCGAAGTGGATGTGCCGATCAATTATGGAGATTATTATTACATGGAAGCATTGCTACGGTCGAAATAACTGAACAACTTAAAATAACTTGTATATGAAAAAAATTATCATCGCATCACTCACCGTCCTTCTCCTGCACGCGACAGCATCTGCACAAACCCTCAGCCGTGATCAACGGATGGAATGGTGGCGGGACGCACGATTCGGCATGTTCATCCACTGGGGCGTCTATGCCGTTCCCGCCGGCACCTGGCAGGGACATGAGGTCGGACGGGGGGGAGAATGGATCATGAACAGGGGAAAGATCTCCGTGGCTGATTATCAGCAAATGGCCCACCAGTTCAATCCCGTAAAATACAATCCTGAAGCATGGGTGAGAATGGCCAAAGAGGCAGGCATGAAATACATCGTGATCACAGCCAAGCACCATGACGGCTTTGCCCTCTTCAAGACCAATGCCAGCAAATGGAATGTCGTGGATGCCACGGTGTACGGGAAAGACCTGCTGAAACCCCTGGCGGCCGCCTGCAAGAAATATGGCATCCGGCTGGGCTTCTATTATTCCCACGCGCAGGATTGGAACAATCCCGGCGGCGCTGCGGCACGCAAAGTCGCCTCCGAAGGCTGGGCCAACCCCGACTCCGCCCGGATCGACGCTTACACCCTTGCGCACAGCGGACATTGGGACCCCGCCCAGACGACGGACTCCATGAGCACCTACATCGATAAAGTAGCGGTGCCCCAGGTGAAGGAACTGCTGACCAACTATGGCGACGTAGCCGTACTCTGGTGGGATACCCCTACGGGTATGACGGACGAATTTGCGGAAAAGCTCCAGGCAGTGCTGTCCCTTCAGCCGAAGATCATCACCGACGACCGCCTGAAGCGCCCCAATTTCCCCGGCGACTATAAGACTCCCGAACAGAAGATCCCCAATCTTGCAGAGCTCGATGGCAAGGATTGGGAGACCTGTATGACCATGAACGGCACCTGGGGCTATAAAAGCTATGACAACAAATGGAAGACGCCCACGACCCTCATCCATAACCTGGTGGATATCGCATCCAAAGGAGGCAACTACCTGCTCAACGTAGGCCCTACGGCCGAAGGGGAGTTTCCCCAGGGCAGCATCGACGGCCTGAAAGCCATTGGCGCCTGGATGAAGGTCAACGGCGAAGCGATCTACGGTACGAAGGCCAGCCCTTTCGGTCTGCTGCCCTGGGGCCGCTGCACAAAAAAAGCAAAGGAAAGCAACACCATTCTCTACCTTTCCGTATTCGACTGGCCGAAGGATGGCAAGCTCACTGTACCGGGATTGAAGAATGCCGTGGTATCCGCCAAACTGCTGGCAGGAGGTGGTGCGTTGAAGACCGATGCATCTGCTGACGGGCTCGTCATCAATGTCCCGGAGAAAGCGCCTGACACCATTGCCACCGTCATTCGTATGGAAGTGAGCGGGACCCTGTAACATGTCTCCCCGCATAGGTAAAATATTGGGGCCCCTGTGCTTTTTAGCCGGTTGTTTCCGGGCGGAGGCGCAATCTGTCGCCATGGTAAGCGCAAAGCAGCTGATCGCCGCTGTCGACACCTTCAATGCACGGCGGCCTGCAGAAGCGCTGTTCCTGCATTTTGATAAGCTGTACTATGCCGTGGGCGATACCATCTGGTTCAAGGCCTACCTTTTCCGGACGGCAACCCATGACTATTCCCCTTTCAGCGGATTGCTGTATGTGGACCTGGTCAATGACAGCAGCAAAAAGGTACGGCGTATGTCTGTCCCCGTTAATTTCGGCCTCTCATGGGGGCAGCTGCCTTTGACGGAAGAGGAGATGAGGGCCGGGAGCTATACCGTCTGCGCGTATACCCGGTGGATGCGGAACTTCGGAGAGGAATGTTTCTTCCGCCGGCATTTTGTGATAGCCCCCGCCACGGAAATGGAGTGGCAGGCACGAAGACAGGCCAGCGGGCGCACCCGTAAGACGGACCTGCACGCAGGGAAGCCAGACCTGCCATCAGGCAAGACAGATATGCAATTCATGCCGGAAAGTGGCTGGCTGGTAGCCGGCATCCCATCCCGGGTGGGCTTTAAGGCCATCGGTGAAGACGGCCTTGGCGTAGCTATCCGGGGGACGATCGTAGACAGCAGGGAGAGGGAAGTAGTATCCTTCCAGTCCCTGTACAGGGGAATGGGCGTATGCAGCCTGACGCCCGTTGCAGGAGAGACGTATTCCGCCCTTGTCCCCCAGCCGGATGGCCGGGTGGATCGATACTCCTTGCCAGCTGTCAAAAAGAAGGGCATCGTACTGCGGGTGAGCAACCCGTCACAGGAGGATTCCCTGCACATTACCATCCTTTCGTCCCCGGAGATGATCGATGGGCAGGTGTATCACCTGCTGGGCCTCTCCAGGGGTGTGCCTGTCTATGGCGCTAATTTCGTTTTGAACCGGCCTGCCATCGACGGCGTTCTGCCCAAAAGTATTTTCCCTTCCGGCGTCACGCATTTCACTTTGTTCAACCCGTCGGGGGAGCCTGTGAACGAACGCATCGTATTCATAGACCACAGGGACGAACTGAAGATCGAGGTGAAGAGTAATAAAGGCAGCTATACAGCCAGGGATAGCATTTCCTTGCAGATACAGGTCACCGGCCATGAAGGGGAGCCGGTAGCGGGAAGCTTCTCCCTGGCAGTGACGGATGACGCCCAGGTAAGGACGGATAGTTTGCTGTCCGATGATATCCTCACGCATCTGTTGCTGACGGCGGACCTGAAAGGGCTGGTGGAAACACCCGGCTGGTATTTTCGTGATGAAGGACCCGGGTCCGCCGCGCAGCGTGCTGCTGCGGCGGACGCATTGATGCTAACCCAGGGCTGGAAAGGCTACCAATGGCGGGAACTGTTACAACAACCCCGCACGCCCCTCTTTCCGGCCGAGGATAAGCGCAAGGTCACGGGAAAGGTCACCAACCTGCTGAACCGGCCCGTACACGATGCCAGGGTAACGCTGATGGCCACCGGAAAGACGCAGCTGGTGATGGACACGGTGACAGACGCTGAAGGCCGGTGGGTCTTTTCGGATCTCCCACCCGTGGATACCATTGCATTCGTCCTCCAGGCAAGGACTGCCAAAGGCAACAGCGGCGGCATGGGCATTACGATAGATGAGTATGAACCTCCGCCGGCAGACAGGCTGTCCGACGGGCTGCCGGCGCCCCTGTATGGGGCCGGCGATAGCATGCTGCAGCGGTATGTGAGGAACAACGCAGCCATATTGAAAGAAAAAAGCCCTTATGCCGGAGGCCGGGGCACGGTCCTTCAGCCCGTGACCGTCAGGGGAACAAAAGCTATTAAGGGCTCCAATAACCTCAATGGCCCCGGCCAGGCCGACCAGGTGATCGATGAGGCAGCCATCACGGCGGCAGGGAAATTGAGCCTGAAGCAGCTGCTGCAGGAGAAAGTGAAAGGGTTCAACACCGTGTATACACGGAATGGTACAGAACGGTATATGATCTTCCGGAACCCCACCCGCATTATCATCGACGGTGTCAACCTCAGCAGGTTCGGGCCTGAAAAAGAGACCCTCGAATTTCTCACGGCCGAAGATGTGACAGGCATAGAAGTGATGTATACTGCCAGGCACAGCAATAATTACAAAAGCGCTTTCCTGACGCCAGCCCAGCTGGCGAACCTGATGGTGGAGTATGCTTTCCTGGAAATTACCACCCGGTCGGGCAACGGCGTCTTTATGAAAAAGACACCGGGCGTGTCGACATATAAGCCACTGCCCGTCAGCTGGCCGGCAGCATTTTACCGGCCACGTTATATTGCCGGCGGCACCGGCACCCTGCCGGCAGATCTGCGTTCGACCATTCACTGGCAGCCCAGCCTCGTGACCAACAAGCAGGGACAAGCAGCCACTTCCTTCTATGCTGCAGGCAGCGCTTCTACCTATACCGTGATCATCCAGGGCAGTGACATGAATGGGAACATAGGTGTTACGATAAGTAAAATCATTATCACCAACTAATGGTTAGTACCTAACATCAAGGCATAAGCTAAAATCGCTTGTTATAAGGGTAATTAAGCGGAATAATGCCTGGGCAACTTATTCTTATTTGCGGTCAGATTACCTAAATACTCTTAACTGGCCGCTGTATGAAAAAAAAGCACTGTCTTTCCCATTCCGGGCGTCTTTCGCCTGGAACAAACCGTATTTTATATCTTCTCCTGTTCTTACAGTTATTTACTTCCTTGGCAAATGCACAGAAGGTGCCCTTACCGCCCAGGGGTGCACCGATCAACAGAGTCGGCGGCACCGTCGTGGATGCCAAGGGAATTCCCCTGCCCGGTGTAAGCGTCACCATCAAGTCGACGGGCATGGGCACTACTACGGACAGCAGCGGTAAGTTCCGCATAACGGTGCCTGATCAGCAATCCGTGCTGGTGTTCTCCCTGGTGAGCTACGAGATCAGGGAAGAGTCCATCGGCAAAAGAGTGAAGTTGCTTATCACGCTGAACGAAGCGGGTAACAGCCTTAACGATGTCATCGTCATCGGGTATGGAACGGCTAAGAAAAGAGACCTTGCCGGCTCCATCACTTCCATTTCTGCCAAACAGCTGGAAGAGCGCCACCCTGCCAGTCTGGGGGATGCCCTCCAGGGTATGGCTGCCGGAGTGCTGGTCACCACCAGTGCCGTCCCTGGCGCCCAGCCCACTATCCGCATCCGCGGCTACTCCACCTTTTCCAGCGCGGGCAATAACCCCCTGTATGTCATCGATGGCGTATTGTCCGATAACATGGATTGGGTCAATCCCAATGATGTGCAGTCCGTGGAGATCCTGAAGGACGCCGCCTCTGCGGCGATCTATGGTTCACGGTCAGCCAATGGCGTTATCATCGTCACTACCAAAAGAGGGGCGGAGGGTAAGCCCAGGATCAATGTGCAATATCTGCATACTTCCGGCATCCTGGCCCACAAGCTGCCGCAGGCCAATTCCCGGGAAGTCCGGCTGTACCGGCAGGAGCAGCAGAACAGCCCCACCGCCGGAGGCAATACGGATTCACTGAACCCCAGCTTCAATGCCGACAACGATTACCAGGACCTGCTTACCCGCACGGCCCAGAAGAACCAGGTTGATTTCGGGCTCAGCGGCGGCGCGAAGAACATGAACTATTTCACCAGCATCCGGGCACTGGAGGACCAGGGCCTGGTGGTGAACAGCTATGCCAAGTCCCTGCTATTGCGGGCAAACATCGAATTCTCGCCTTCCACAAAATTCAAATACACCAGCCGATTTAATTTCGGGTACACCACAGGCAACAAGATCGATGAGGGCAATACCATCTTCCAGGCTTTTCAGCGCCCGGCCAATTACGCCGTATTCTTCCCGGACGGTACGCTGACGGGCTATATCAGCGGCCGGCGAAACCCGCTGTCTGTAGCGCTGCTGCAGGTCAACCGCAACCAGAATTACCAGGGCGGGCTGTTCAACCAGATAGAATATCAATTCATCCCTTCGCTGAAGTTTACCACCAATGCAGTGGTCAATTACAGCGAGACGAGGACACAGGGCTTTTTGCCTAAGTTATTGAGCTCGGCCAATCCCACCACCAACGCCGGCAGCGAAGGTTTTTCCCGGACTGTCAACTGGCAATACCAGGCGTTCTTCAACTATAACAAGACATTCGGAAAGGATCATGCTGTCACAGGACTTGCCGGCTTCAGCGCCGAGAATACCCAGGTCAACAGCGCCACCCTGGCCGATGTCAACTATGTCAGCGAAGAGATCCTGACCCTCAACTCGGGCACGCTCGTGCCCTCCGGCACCACCACCAGCGCGTCCAGCAATTCCCTGGCGTCCCTGTTTGGGCGGGCATCGTACAGCTATAAGGGGAAATATATCCTGAACGCGCTTGTGAGGCGGGACGGCTCTTCCCGGTTTGGCGCGAACAATCGCTGGGGGAATTTCATTTCCGGCGCTGTCGCCTGGCGCTTCACCGACGAACGTTTCATGAACTGGTCCGGCAATGTGCTCAACGACGGCAAGCTGCGGGTCAGCGTGGGCCAGACGGGCAATGAACGGATCGGCAACTACGACGCGCAGAGTAAATATGATTTCGGTACTTATTTCTACAACGCGCAGTCCGGCGTCGCTCCCAACAGCGCAGTCGGCAATCCCAACCTCAAATGGGAGAGCACCCTGCAAAGCGATGTGGGCCTGGACCTGAGCTTTTTCAAAGGCCGCTTGCTGGTAGTCGCCGATTATTATGTCAAGACCACCAGCGATATGCTGTACAGCCGGCCCCTGCCCAGGGAGACGGGATACTCCAGTGTCCGGGTAAACGTAGGCACCGTGCAGAACAAAGGCTTCGAGCTGACCCTGACGGGAAGACCGCTGGTGCGGCGGAACTTCGACTGGCTGGTGACCTCCAATATCTCCATAGAAAGAGGTGTCGTGAAAAAGCTCAATGGCGGGCAATCCTTTATCTCGGGCAACAGCAGTGATGCGGGGAATGCCGCCTGGCTCATCCGGGAAGGCGGCGCCCTGGGCGATTTCTATGGCTGGAAGCAGGTGGGCGTCTATGCTTACGATCAGTCCAATGCGTATAATGATAACTGGGAAAGGCTTACACCGAATTTTGACAAGAACGGCAATTTCCAGGGATATACCTTCAAAGGCCAGCCATACACAGGCGCCGTGCACAGCGTTTATGGCAGATCGACGAAGCTGAAAGGCGGGGATGTCGAGTTTGCCAACCTCACCAAGGACAGCGTCATCGACAATGCGGACAGAACAATACTGGGAAATGCCCAGCCTAAATTTTACCTGTCTGTCATGAATACCCTGCATTATAAGCAGTTCACGCTCTCCTTCACCTTCAATACCCAATGGGGCAATAAGATCTATAACAACGCGGCCAGGGTGCTGGATGACTACGGCACCTCCAACATCATCCCTCAGCCCTATGTCATCCACAATATGTGGAGAAAACAGGGCGACGTCACGGATGTACCGGTGTACAGGTCCAGCAGTGTGGGCAATGTGCGGGTCAGCGACCGCTTTATCGAAGATGGGTCTTTTATCCGCCTGGCTTATTTACAATTGAATTTCGCATTGCCGCCCGCGCTCTCCAGGAAAATGTTCGCGCAGAGTGTCAACGCCTATATCTACGGCAGCAACCTGCTGACATGGACCAACTACACCTGGTATGATCCGGAATTCACCTCCTCCGACCCGCTGCAGATCGGGCAGGACGGTGGTAACTATCCCCGCCGCAGGGAAATAGGCCTGGGCATCAACATTTACTTCTGATAATAAACATACACTGACATGAACAGATTATTTTATCTACTTATCCTGGCATCGGTGATCGCATCAACCGGATGCAGCAAATTCCTCGACAAGAAGCCCCAGACGCAGATCAGGACCAGCGCTTTCTGGAAGACCGAGGACGATATCAAAGCCGCCATTGCCGGTATGTACAGTGGCATGCAGGATGTCTGCTCCACCAACTTTTTATATTGGGGCGATTCCCGCAGCGATAATTTCTTTGACAATCCCAAATATGGGAACGTATCCTACTATACGAATGGCCTCACTTCGTCCATCAACGGATCCGACTGGAGCCCCTTGTATACGGTGATAGGCAGGGCGAATGACCTGCTCAAGCATATCCCCGAGGTACAAAAGCTGCAGGCCGGCATTGATCCGAAACTTATCAACTATTATCTTTCCGAAGCCTATAATGTAAGGGCCTACTGCTATTTTCAGCTGGTGAAAGTATGGGGGGACGCACCGCTGTGGACCGTACCCTTCGACAGCATCGGCATGGATCAGTATAAGCCCAGGACGCCGGCGGCCACCCTGCTGGACAACCAGGTCATCCCCGATCTGCTGACGGCGGCCACCCTGTCGAATCCCGACCAGAAGACGGTATGGGAGGCCAACCTGGGTCTCACCTATGCCCTGCAAATGGATATCAGCATGTGGAAGCACGATAATGCGAGCGCCATCGAATGGTATAACAAGCTGAATGACCTGAAAAGATATAAGATCGAGCCTACAGCCACCTGGAAAAATTTATTCATAGCGCCCAGCAAGACGGTGGAGAATATTTGGAGCATCTACTGGGACTGGACGACGGATGGAGGCGCCGGCATTTCAGGCCAGATCGGCGCCGGCAATACCAACAGCACCTTCAAGATCTCCGATCTCATCTGGAACTATTTTTCAGCTGCTGCCAACTCCAAAGACATCCGGGGCGCGCAGTCCATCGACCTGAAGGTGAAGGCACATGACAAGACCCTGAAATATTATGCTGTCAACCTGGATGCCACCGGCAACCAGCTCTACCCGGCCAACAACCAGGCCAATGTATATTTCCCGATCTACCGCTTTGCGGATATGACCCTGCTGCGAGCCGAGGCGGCCAATAATCTCAACGATCTGCCCACGGCCCTGACGCTGCTGAACCAGATACATACCCGTGCCGGTCTCACAGCCTATACCGATGTCATGCTGCCCGACTCCACCACCATGAGCAATGCCATCCTGAAAGAGCGGCAGTATGAGTTCTTTGCGGAAGGCCGCCGGTTCTTCGACCTGGTGCGCAACGGCATCGTGGCGAAGGTCATGGATCCCCTCATCAAGATCCGCAAGCCCGATGCCCAGGGCTTCGCCGCCGACATGCGGACCATCCTGTGGCCCCTGAGCATCACCGTGCTCAATGCTAATCCCAAGCTGGTGCAAAACCAACCCTATAACTAACCATAACTGTATAAGATCACATCATCCGTAAAAATATTATATGACAAAAAGATTGCTCGTTATCCCTGCTTTGCTGTTGCTGCTTGCCGGGTGTAAAAAATTTGGCGGCCTCGACCTGCAGGAGGACACTGAACACCATCCTTATTTACTGGACCCGCATGTCAAGATGAATGCCTGGGAATATCTTAAATACAGGAGTGGGCAGGGACCTGCTGCCGGTGGTGACTCGGTGCTTTACCTGATGTACCAGGCCGTGCGGTATTCCGGCATCGATACCAACGAGTACACCAAAACCGACAGGACCTTTATCTTCCTCCATAACCTTGCTGTGATCAACTACACCACCACTGCACCCATCGTACCTACGGGCACCTGCTACTGGGGATACTATCCGGTGACGGACCCGGTGGGGGATACCCTTCGTCCCGCCACCTCATGGAGCGACTATACGCCCGCCCAGGTGAAAAGCTGGCTGCAGTACCTCATCGTGCAGGGTACTTATTCCTATGACAACCTGACCCCGACTGAAATAACAGTGAAGACCCTGCTACCGCCGGGGGCCGATACATTGAACCCGCAGAGCATCATGACCCTTGAGAGAGTAAAGACCAGTGACGGCAAGATCAGGATCAATGATTTTGTCGGTTCTTTCGACTATGTGGAGGTGCGTACCGGGGGGATATTGACCACCAATGGCCCCGTCCATGTGGTGGATGAACGTGTGGTGTATAAGCGCGATTAAAGACACCTGTGCGCTTACAAATGCCAAAATAGTTTAATAAATAGCAGTTTTAGCAAATTATTTGCAGGGCAAAAAGTGGTTAGTTGCAGGAGGATCAAAACTAGATTTCAATTGCACAAAACTGCCAGAATGAAAAAATTAAGCTGCGTCTGCATTTTCTTCCTTTATGCGGCCATGCTGCATGCCCAGGTCCCAACCATAACGGTGCGGGGAAGAGTCACGGGTATGTCAGGAGAGCCGCTGCCAGGTGTCTCTATCGTCATTAAATCAAAAAGCGGGGGAACTGCCACGGAGGCGGATGGTCGTTTCCATCTCAGCGCTCCACCCAACAGCACGCTCATCATCTCCTACACCGGCTATCTTACCAAGGAAGTAAAGGTCGGCGCAGCCGATGCTTCCGATCTCAGCATTGCCCTGGTGGAGAATAAGAATGACCTGGACCAGGTGATCGTCGTGGGATATGGCACCCGGAAAAAATCCGATGTGACGGGTTCCATTACTTCCATCACGGAAAAGTCCATCCAGGATGTACCGGCCGCCAACCTCAGCCAGGCGCTGCAGGGCCAGGGCGCCGGCATCGACATCCAGAAAAAGAATGGCAACAGCAAGCCAGGCCAGTCACCGACGATCCTTATCCGCGGTAGCCGGAGTGTAAAGGCTGGCAATGATCCCCTGTTCGTCATCGACGGGATACCTTTCCAGGGAGAGATAGACGATATCAACCAGGATGACGTGGCTTCTGTGGAAGTGCTGAAAGATGCCAGCTCCACAGCTATATACGGCTCGCGCGGCGCCAACGGGGTCATCCTGGTGACGACCAAACGGGGGAGGGTGGGTATGAAGCCAACGGTGACCTATAGTGGCTATGCGGGATATTCCAACTGGCTGGGAGAATATCCCATGATGAATGGCCCTCAATACCTGCAGTTGAAGAAATGGGCCACCTATATTGGTAATCCCGGGCTATATACTTCGCCGGATGACCCGGCCATCCTGACCTCGGCGCTGGCGCCTGAAGAAAGGCAAGGCGTTGCATTGGGGCGCAGCACGGACTGGCAGAAGCTGGTGTATAAGACGGGCGTCAGCACCAACCATCAACTGGGCGTTTCCGGCGGCACGGAGAATACCCAATATGCGATGGGCGCCGGCTACTACAGTGAGACGGGAGTTTATCCGGGCCAGGCTTTCCAGCGCTATTCCTTAAAATTAAGTGTCGATCAGAAGCTGGGTGATTATGTTAAAATAGGGCTCAGCACGCTCAATACCTATGCCGTTACAAAGGGCGCCACCGTCAATCCGCTGGGACAGGCTTTAAGGGCCAGCCCGCTGGTCTCCCCCTATGACTCCACAGGCAAGCTGATCAATGGCTTCCTGCCTGGCAGTGCCAACCAGGTCTGGAATCCCCTGGCGGATTTCCTGCCGGGCGCCTCAGTAGAGAAGAGCAGCAGGCTGGGCACTTTTTCCACCTTCTACCTGGAATTCAGTCCCGTCAAAGGTTTGAAATACCGCTTCAACGGCGGGGCAGAGATACGCTCAGGTGTATATGGTAATTTTTACGCTAAGAATACCACCAATAATCTCGGAGTCACTTCCTCGGCTGAAGACTCCACCGTTCAATCCACCAGCTATACCCTGGAAAATCTGATCATCTATGACAAGACCATCGCACAGAAACACAAGATCAACTTCACAGGTCTGTACAGTTTTCAGAAATACGTTCCGCAGTCCACCGATTTTAAATATACGGGTCTCCTGTCAGACCAGGCCCAATACTTTAACCCCGCGCTGGGGGCCAATTTCACAGCAAGGGGAACCCTGCTGCCCTGGTCGATTATCTCCTATATGGGAAGGCTCAACTATACCTTCAACGACAAATATTTGCTGACCCTCACCATGCGATCGGACGGCTCTTCCCGCCTGGCCCCCGGCAATAAATACCATATATTCCCTTCTGCGGCAGCGGCCTGGAATGTTATCAAAGAGCCTTTCATGAGCAATATGGCGGCATTTTCCAATCTTAAGCTGCGAGCGAGCTATGGGTCGGTGGGCAATCCCGCTATCGATCCCTTCCAGACACTGGGATCCCTGACCAACATATCTTATAATTATGGGTCCACAGTGACCACGGGACTTTATCCCAATGCCACAGCCAACCCCAACCTCTCCTGGGAGTATACCGCCACCGCCAATATCGGCCTGGATTTCGGTTTTTTCCAGAACAGGCTTTCGGGGTCCATCGATCTGTACCATTCTTATACAAAGGACATGGTGCTACCTGTAACCCTTCCTGCCACTTCCGGCATTCCGTCGCAGATCCTGACCAACATCGGGAAAAGCGAGAATAAGGGCATCGAACTGCACATAGGGGCCGAAATCGTCCAGGCCAGGACCAGCCACGATATCGCCTGGTCGATGGATGTCAATTTCTTTATCAACAGGGGGCAGATCACTCAATTGCTGCCCTCTCTCAATACGAAGGTGGACGGCAAGCCGGCGGACATCGCCAATAAATGGTTCGTGGGCAAGCCAATAGGATCCATCTATGACTATCAGCGGACAGGCATCTGGCAGGCCACTGGCAAAGATTCACTTGCCGCCAAGGCCCTGGGCCAGACCATCACAGGCACCAAATCCGTCATAGGACAGGCAAGGATCGCCGACCGCAATGGCAATGGTGTCATCGATGCGGGCGATCAATATGTCATCGGTACACCACAACCGAAATGGGAAGGCGGCACGACACAACGTATCAGCTACCGCAATTTCGACTTCACCGTCGTGGCATTCGCGAGAGTAGGGGGCATGATCTCCTCTGCATTATTCGGCGCGGGTTTCACCAATACCATGCAGGCGAATTATAACAATCTGAACGTCGCTTACTGGACGCCTAACAATCCAACCAATTTATGGCCCAAGGCGAACTCGGCACAGACCAATCCTCCCAACCTTTCCACCTTCGGTTATTTTAGCTCCACCTTCCTGAAGATCAGGAGCCTGAGCCTGGGGTATACCATTCCTTCGGTGCTGGCGAAAAAATGGGGTATGAAAAGCGTACGATTCTATGCCACGGCGAAAGATCCCTTTATTCTTTTCTCGCCCTACAGGAATAAATACCATGGCCTGGATCCGGAGGCCAGTAGCTCCAAATCATCCACCGACCCGACGGTGACGTTGAACCTGGACACGCCGCCATCCTGGTCCATGCTTTTCGGCCTGAACGTAACTTTTTAAACCTGTCAAATCAAACAGTCATGAATACGCTTAAAAAAATATATATCTTGATGCTGGCGGCCGCGCTCATCGGCCCGTCGTGCAGCAAGCAGCTGAAAGAAAATCCGCAGTCCGTCGTGACGCCTGATTTCTTTAAGACGGCGCAAGGTTTTCAATCCGGCCTCGACGCTGCTTACGCAGGCATGCGCAATAACTGGGGGACGGAGAATCTCTTCACCATGACCTGCATCGGCACGGATGAATTCATTACGGGCAATGACGGCACAGGGAATAACAGCAATTACTACAGCAGCGGCTATACGCCTTCCGATGGCAAGCTGACGCCGTTGTGGAACAATGCTTATACCTTCATCAATACGTGTAACGGGCTGATCGACTTCGGCCCTGCCATAACAGGTCTGGACAGCGCAAAGAAGCTGATCATGCTGTCGGAAGCCAAGTTCCTCCGGGCCAATTATTATTTTATCCTCGTGCAGTTCTGGGGCAATGTCACGCTGAACAAACATTTTCAAGGGACCCCCACCACATCGGCCAAACGCGACCCCCGTTCGGACGTCTATGATTTCATTGTCCAGGACCTGCAGGATGCCATTGCAGGCCTTCCTGCCAGCCCTACCCAGGGCGGTGTAGCGCCCGGCAGGGCCACAGCAGCCGCCGCCAGGCATATCCTGGCCAAGGTCTACCTGACAAGGGCCAGCTCACCTGCGGCTCATGCGGATGATTACCAGAATGCTTTTGCGCTGGCTTCGGGATTGATCACCAGCAGCGCTTCGCTGGGGTTGGGGTTGCTCCCCGACTTCGGCAGTGTCTTCCAGGAAGGTAATGAAACCAATAAGGAAGTGCTCTGGACCGTACAGCATACTTCCAACATCGCCTACAACGGCTCAACCTCCCAGAACAGCAGCGGCCCTGACAATGTGCTGGTGCATATGTGGGTACCCAAATATGAAACGGAGGTCCCGGGCATGCAGCGCGACATCCTGGACGGAAGGCCTTATATCCGCGCCGTCCCCACCCGCTGGCTGACGGATACCGTGTTCAAGGAGAGGGTCAACGATACCCGGTATGGCAAGACCTTCCAGACCGTGTGGTACGCCAATTATGCCGCCGGCATTCCCAAATGGTCCAATCCTGTTCCTCCCGGCGTCGATCCTTCGCTGGCTGGCCAACCCAAGTTCACCCTGGGCGATACGGCCTGCTACATGCCGGGCGTCGATGTTTCGGATGCCGGGATCAAGGCTGCCCGCTACTTGCTGATACCTCCCAGGAAATATAATATCAAGCTGTCTCCCTATATGCGGAAATATGTGGACACCAAGCGGCCCGATATGAACTCACCCTCCATTCGTCCTGTCATTGTGTGGACCTTGTCGGAGACTTACCTCATCGCAGCCGAAGCGGCCTATATGATGAACCAGCCCACGACAGCCCTGGGATATATCAACACCATCCGCGAAAGAGCTGCCTACCCGACAGGCAATGCGGCGGCGATGGATGTGACGGAAGCGGATCTGTCGCTGAACTTTATCCTGGATGAACGTTCCCGTGAACTGTGCGGGCAAATGGTGCGCTGGTGGGATCTCGTGAGGACGCATCAGCTACTGCCCCGCGTCATCGCGCATAATTCTGACGGAAGAGCCAACATCGTACCCAAAGATACCTTACGCCCCATACCCCAGACCCAGATGAATGCGGTGACAACCGGTGACCCATACGGACCCATGAGCGATCCGTTGTGGAATTAGGCCGTTGCTATATATTAATTATCCTCTCGGGGCTGCTCGTTACCTGTGCTTACGCGCAGGACTCAGTGCGGGCGGCCCCCAAGCCTTCACGACCAGCTGCCCGCGCTCCGGCGCCTACCATTCTGCCCGGCAAAGGCCTGGCACAGCATGATTTCCTCTATGCAGGCGAATGGGATACGCGCAAAGATTCCCAGACAGTATTCCTGGTCCGTAAAGGAAGGGTGGTCTGGACATGGTCCATACCCAATAAGGATGCACGTGATCAGCTACAGGAGTTCAGCGATATTCACCTGTTGCCGAATGGACATGTGCTCTATGCCTGCAAAACGGGCGCTGGCGAGGTCACTCCGGAGAAAAAGATCATATGGAGCTATGCATGCCCGCCCGGTACGGAGTGCCATTCGGCCCAGCCGATCGGGAGCGATAAAGTATTCCTTTGCCTCAATGGCACGCCTGCCAAAGCGCTGCTGGTGAATAAGGCCACCGGCAGGATTGAGATGGAGCACGAGCTGACTACGGCCCATCCCTCCGATCCCAAAAGTGTGCATGGGCAATTTCGTCATATACGTATGACCCCAGCCGGCACCTATCTCATCGCACATCTCAACCTTGGCAGGGTCGTGGAGTACAATAAGAATTGGGATCCCATCTGGTCAGTCGAGGCGCCTTCTGCCTGGGGCGCTGTTCGTTTGAAGAATGGAAATACACTCATCAGCGGTAATCAGCATGGATATGTACGGGAGGTGAACACTACGGGTGATATTGTGTGGGAGATCAATAAAGATGATCTGCCGGGTCTTCCTCTTTATACAGTGCATGGCGTGGCCCGGCTCTCCAATGGCAATACGCTGATCTCCAACTGGGGTGGGTTTCTTCGGAAAGAGGATTGGGACAAGGTGGTGCAGGTCATCGAAGTTACGCCGGATAAAAAAGTCGTATGGGTGTTGTATCAATGGAAAGATCCTGATCTGGGGCCTTCGTCATGTATACAGATATTCGATGATCCGGAGAGCGTGTTCTAGCGATGCCAAAATAGGTTAGTACTTTGCTAGTAAAGTTTATTTTTTCTGGCACAGAAATGAATGTTTTTCTAAACCAAATACAGAATGGTTTTTTGAAATGCGAACATGCGACACAGTTATCAAAATTGATTTTTATTTTTTAGTAAAATCCGAAATTGAAATTTCGGAGAATGCTATTTGATGCACTGATTTTTGCGGTTAATTTTAAATACACTCTTAATAGAGTTCATTTGCCCGCTTGTTAAAAACTACATAAGATCAGATCTGTTACTTGCCGTAGCGATAGCTTTATATTCGCTTCCCCGTGCAAGTAATCGCACCCCCATAAAAAAAAATAAACATTCCAGCCACATCTGACAAAAGGCAGATGCCATATGTTATGCAGGGATCCTTCCTGCCGGAGTAGTAATTGAATCTCATTTTTTAAAACATATAAAAATCAAGTCATGTACGTAAAAGAAATCAAGGAAGTTAAAGATCAGTTAGATCTCCTTAAGAAAGATGAGCTCGTAAAGGATTGGGAACTACCTTATGAGAATCTGCTTACCAGACTTAGCGCGGCCATTTTTTTTCTCGATCCTTCGGGCGATGAGCAAAGCTCCCAGGCGATATGGGATGCGTTGTCCGGGCATGATAATTTCAGCTACAGGCTGAACGAAGAAAAAAAGCTTTCCAGCCTTAAATACCGGATCACATTCAGCAAGGAGGAAAAAGAAAAGAATTTTAAGAAAGAATTGAATGAAACGCCGCAGAATGCCTGAAAATGGAAAAGACCAATCTCTTTTTCCTGCCATTTGCCGGCGGAAGTAAATATTCCTATCGGAAGTACGAAGCGAACCAGCCTCCCTTTTTTAATTTCATTCCCTTGGAATATCCCGGACGGGGAAGCCGCGTCACCGAGCCGTTCGCTGCGGATGTACATGTTCTTGTCGACGATCTGTATCACAGGATATGCCATTTTCTCGACAAGGAGAGATACGGTATTTACGGGCATAGTATGGGAGGAGTGGTGGCCTATCTGTTGACGAGGGTAATACTGGCCAACGGCCACAGGCCGCCCGAGCATGTATTTATTACAGGTACAGCCGGACCATCCGTTGCTTCCAGGAAAGAAAGGAATTACCATTTACTGGATAAGGCGGAATTTCTCGAAAAGGTCAGGGATCTCGACGGGCTGCCCGAAGAGATCTTTCAGGACAGCGAACTGCTGGATTTTATCGAGCCGATATTAAGAGCTGATTTTAGGATCAGTGAGACCTACGTACACGAAGAAGAAGCACCGATGGAGATCCCTTTCACGGTAATCACAGGAATGGATGAAGACATTGCGCCGGAAGATATACAGCTATGGCAGAACTGCTCCAGGCACAAAGTCGATTTCAGAAGAATGAAAGGAGGGCATTTTTTTATTTTCCAATATATTGATACCATAATTAATATCCTTTCAATGAAAATGCTCGCTCCTAAAAAAAATATCAACTATGAGTGAAAGAAAAAAATATCTAAAACCAAATGTGGTTATAGAACCGCTGTTTGACAGCTGGTATGCGTGGAGCCACCTGATCTCTCCTGCTACAGCTGCGATGAATCTGACGGAGAGGCATCTTTCGATCATCGAATCCTATCTGGCAGCGCCCGATATACACGCCAAAGCCGTCCTTAACCCAAAAATGCGGGGTGGGCCTTTCATGGATTTTAATGGCGGACGTGTCGCGGAGGTCAGGGCCCTTTTTGAAAATACGCTGGCAAAACAGACGAAATTGATAAAGCTGTCCAAAGCTATAAAAGCATTGGATAAGATACTTGTTTCAGAGGCTAAAGGATTCGGCATGGAAAATCTATATGAAAAAGTGCCGGATATTCTAAAAGGGTATGTGGAACTTTTTTATGACCGAAATAACAATGCAGACTTCAGGTTTTTCGAATCCTTGCTGTACAAGAGCGAATATTATGATAAGCAGTCTCAAAGTATTGCATTGTGGATCACCAATAATGACCACAGGCCATTTTGTCTCAGCACTCCCCGTCTGAACGAACCGGATGTCCTTCGGCTGGAAATTCCATTTGACCACCCGGGCATCGACGAATTGGCGCGCATGAGAAGGGCCCCCGGTTCTCCGTCCCATCTCAGGGAAATATTACAGGTGCCGTCGTCACAGCAGGCATTTTTTGAAAATTTATTTACTGAAGAGGCGCCTCCCGTATATAACAGGTATTCCGGGGATAAGATCAGGATGAGATATTTCGGACACGCCTGTATCCTTATAGAAACGAAGCATGTCAGTATCCTTGTAGACCCGCTGGTAAGCTATTATGGATATCATTCAGACGTGGAACATTTTTCGGATGTCGATCTGCCGGATACTATAGATTATGTCCTGATCACACACAATCACCAGGACCACATCCTATTTGAGACCTTGCTTTCTCTGAGGCCCAGGATCAAAAATATCGTTGTCCCCCGGACATGCAGCGGCAAATTGGAGGACCCTGATCTTAAGCTTATGTTTAACAGCATTGGGTTCAATAACGTGATCGCCATAGAGCAAATGGAAACTATCCAGCTTGCGGATACCATCATTACAGGGCTGCCCTTCATTGGCGAGCACAGTGATTTGAATATTCTTACCAAATCATGCTACCTGGTGCAAATCGACGGATTTAAACTATTGTTCCTGGCGGATTCCAGGATACTGGAACCCAAATTATACCAGTATATCAGGAAGGAGATCGGGAAAGCAGATGTCATGTTCCTGGGTATGGAATGTGACGGGGCGCCCTTATCCTGGTTATACGGGCCGCTGATGTCCAGGAAATTGTCCAGGGACCAGGATGGAAGCCGCAGGCTTGCGGGCTCTGATTGCTCCAAAGGGATGTCCCTGGTCGATATATTCGATCCCCGGGAAGTGTATGTATATGCTATGGGACAGGAACCATGGCTGGAGTTTATCAGCAGTATTAAATATACCGAAGAATCCAATCCCATCGTGCAATCCAACCATCTTGTCAAATTATGCAGGGATAGAGGGATCACAGCAGAACGCCTGTTCGGCGAAAAAGAGCTTTTGTACGAACGTCACATGGACCTTGTAGGATAAAAAATAATACCAAGACAGCATTCCAATGATAAGCAGATCTTTTGCATTACATCCGGCACAGCTGGACGTTTACCTGGATCAATTGTTATATAGTGAAAGCCCTCATTACAATGTAGGCGGATATATAAAATTGGTGGGAACGCTGGATAAAAAGAGACTGATGGAGGTCTTGCATTCAGTGCCGGCTGTATTCGATGCATTCAAAATGCGATTTGACCTGGATGAACAGAACCCCATCGGTTACTATGACGAAGATTATGACCAGCATGGGTTCCGTGAACTGGATTTCAGCGGGTATGAAGATCCTGAACAGGCGGCTGAAGAATGGATGCGGGACCAGTTTAATGTCCCTTTTATAATCCAGAAACAAAACTTTCTTTTTGATATATTTCTCTTGAAAATATCCGACAATAAGCATTACTTTTTTAATAAATACCACCATTTAGTCACCGACGGATACGGTTTTTCCATCTGGGCAAAATATGTCGCAAAAAAATATGCTGCTTTAGGAGCCGGCGATACCACCATTTTCCAATATCCCACTTATCTGGATGAAGCTGCTAAAGCTATTGCATTCAATAGATCGGAGACCTATGCCAGGGAAGGGCAATATTGGAGGGAAAAGATCAGGGAAAAGCCGCTGGATTTTCTCAGACGGAAATATGGTAACCAGGAACAGCCGGTGAAAAAGATCGGTACATATTCCCTGGATCTGGACAGGGAGGGAAAAGATCGGATCGCAAAATTAATGGAGGTTACGCATTCTGGTTTGCAGCAATTGACAATTGCGGCGCTTACTATTTACTTTGCCAGGGTATCCTCTTTGTCCGAACTCGTCTTTGGGGTCAATGTCCATAAAAGGAGGACGAAGCTCAGCCGTAATGCCGTTGGGATGTTCTCAGGGATCCTCCCTCATAAGGTTACCTACGACCCGTCCATGAAACTGATAGATTTCTTAAAAGAGATAGCTGTATCGCAAAAAAATGATTACCGCAACCAGAACTTCCAGATCGGGGACCTCCTGCGGCATCACAGGGGAAATTTATCGGATACTTTTTTGAACCTGACCATAAATTATGAGCTATTGGATTTTGAGCTGGATTTCGGGCCTGCATTGATCGCCACAACCCATGAACTGAACAGCAGCTACTCAAAATACCCATTACAATTCTGGTGGAGGGACTATGGCGACCAACAACCACTGGAATTCTGCATTAACTTCCAACATGAATATTTCAACGTTGAGGAGGTCCGGCTACTGGTGAACAGGATTATTTTTATCCTGGAACAGTTCGCTGATGGCCTTTACAAGGACATCGGCTCAGTGGAAATGCTGACCGATGAAGAAAAGCACAAGCTGTTATTTGAGTTTGATCACACAGAAGATCATTATGCTTATGATAGCACTGTCATAGACGTGTTCAGGGAAACAGCAGCCCATAGGCCCGCGAATATTGCAGTAATACTTGGAGAGGAGCAGCTGACTTATGAGCAATTGGATCTAATGTCCGAACAGCTGGCTTCTTCCCTGCTGGACAGAGGAGTCGGCAACGGCGACCTGATCCCTTTATTTAGTGATAGAAGTATCCAGACGGTGATAGGTATACTCGGGATAATGAAGGCCGGCGCGACCTATGTTCCGATGGATCCGGGCAGTCCTGCCGAAAGGATTGCATTTATGATCAGGGATTGTAAAGCCAAATGGGTGTTAGGAAAGGATGCTGATGCTGGCGTGCTGTCAGCAACAGAAAATAGCAGGGGAAATGTCGAATGGGTATCCCTGAATGAGCATGCTGCTTTCGGGGAAAGCTCAAGGCGGCCGACTGCGGTCGTGGCGCCGGGTGATGTGGCATACTGCATATACACTTCCGGTACGACCGGTACTCCTAAAGGGGTATTGATCCGGCACGAAGGATTTTTGAATGTCGTATTGGATCATGTCCGGGAGTTTGAGATGAAAGAGGATGACCGGTATTTGCAATTTATGTCCCCCCTTTTTGACGGGTCGCTGCTGGATATATTCACGACATTATTGTCCGGGGCGACCCTAATACTGGTGTCACAGGAGACGATAAGCCGGACAGACCTCTTCTTATCCTACATAGAGCATAAGCAGGTCAGTCTGTTTACAGTAACTCCTTCCTATCTGAGCTTATTGGAAAAGGCCGAAATGCCCTCGGTGCGTATATTGATCTCGGCGGGTGAGGCCTGCCGTATGGATGATGCAAAATATTACAGCCGGATCAAGACATTTTACAATGGCTATGGGCCAACGGAAGCTACTGTGAATACAACCTTGTTCAAAGTAGACCCGGATAGAGCATATGAAAGCTGCATTCCTCTGGGTAAGCCGCGTGCCGGCAAGAAAGTGTATGTATTGATTGACGGATGTGTGCTCGCGCCGATCGGGACGGCGGGGGAGCTTTGTATTGCCGGGACCGGCTTGGCAATGGGTTACCTGAATCATGATGAGCTCACCCGTTCGAAATTCATAAAGAACCCTTTTGGCCCGGATCGGATTTATCGCAGCGGCGACCTGGTGAGATGGCTTGACGATGGGAATTTGGAATATATAGGCAGGATCGATGACCAGGTCAAGATCGGCGGTTACAGGATAGAACTTCGAGAGATCGAACGGGCCCTGCTATCCAACGGACGTATAGGGCAGTGCATAGCACTTGCCGCCCAATCCGCGGATCAGCCTGACAAGAGCCTCGTATTGTTCTATAAGCTCCGGGATGACATGGAATTTGTTCCTTCGCTGGGGGAACATGACATTTACGATGAATTTATTTACAGGTCGATGGCGCAGGATACTGTGAGAGTGGAAGGCTATAAAAAAGCTTTGGCCGGTAAAGTAAAGGATAAGGTCGTTTTGGATCCGGGTACAGGTGCGGAAATGATCCTGGCCCGCCATTGCATTGAATGTGGCGCAAGCAGGGTCTATGCAATAGAAATGCTGGAGGACGCTTACGGGCAGGCCACTAAGAAAATAAAGGAATTAGGCTTGGAAGACAGGATACGGCTCATCCTTGGAGATGCACGGAATATTAACCTGCCTGAACCAATAGATGTTATTGTTTCTGCAATAGCCGGTAATATTGCAAGCTCTGATGGGTGTATCCCGCTGATGGGCCATTTGAAGAGAGCGTTCTCTGAAGACGTTCGCTTTGTCCCGGACCGTTATCTGACAAAGCTGGCTGCGGTAGAAATTCCTGAAAGCGCTTACCAAAAGGGTTTAAGCTCCATTTCTGCTCATCATATAGAACAGGTCCGGCGGAAATATGGATATGATATAGATGTCAGGATGTGTATCCGGTATTTTTCTGAAGACTACCTGATCTCGAACGAGGCTGTTGTCGAAGAAATAGTATACCATGACCTTTGCGGGGAAGAGATTGGCAGAGATGTGGCCCTGAATATCATCAGGGACTCTTTTTTCCATGGTATCATGTTATGGATCAATGTTTTTTCGGATGATATCCTGATGATCGACAGTCTGAAAAAGACCCACCACTTACCTGTGTATTTTCCGGTGGTGGAAAGACCCGTTTTCGTGTCCGCGGGGTCCACGATCCTTTTAAGGTTTGAAAGAGCCACCGGCCGGGATCAAATACATCCGGATTACCACCTATCCGGTAAGATCACAGATAAGATTCGCAGGACGGAACGATCTTTCTCTTATAACAGCAGGCATTTGGAGCAGGATGTCAGCAAGGATCATTTGCACGAAGCACTTTTCAGACCAGATGGTTCCCCAAAGGTCTATGATACATTGGACGCACCCGCTGTAAAGAGTTACCTGGGAAGCGTGCTACCGCCTTACATGTTGCCGCATAAAGTGATAGAAGTCGAACAGTGGCCATTGACGGATAATGGGAAAATAGACCGGCGGCGTTTGCTGGAGCAGGTGGAGGAAAACCTGCAGGCGAAGGTCCACCAGTTGCCGGATAGCGAATTCAACAGGAAACTTGCTGGCATCTGGCGGGATTTGCTGGGTGTGGAGCAAATAGGTACAGAAGATGATTTCTTCGATCTGGGGGGCGATTCTCTTCTTGCAATCCGTCTTATTTCGGCGATCCGCAAAGAATTCGGGATGGAAGTGGCAATAGGTGACATATTTGACTATCCTACGGTGGGGCAGCTGTCGGCACAATTGTCGGGACAGTTGGATACTTTCCGCCGGCCCCCGGTGACCGTACAATCCAGATCCGCCCGGATCCCATTGTCATTCAACCAGGAGCAGGTGTGGTTTTTCGATCATTTGGAAGGGAGCATCCAGTACCATATCCCATTCATACTGCGGCTTAAAGGGGCGCTCAGCCGGGAAATGCTGCAATATGCCTTGCAAACAATTGTTAATCGCCATGAAGTTTTAAGGACGGTAATTCTACAGGAAGATGGACGGGCATACCAATCGATACTTGAAAAAGATAAGCTGGTATTGCAGGTGATCCATCATACTGATGATTCTAAGGATCCCGCAGCATTACAATCCCTTATAAAAGACTCGATCGAAAGGCCATTCGACCTTTCTCAGGATCATAATTTGCGAGGCTGTTTGGTCGTACTGGATAAAAATGAACATTTATTACTATTGACACTCCATCATATCGCTGCCGATGGATGGTCAAGCGGTATCCTGGTGAAGGAGCTTATAGAACTATATGGTGCATATGCAGAAGCGCGTCCTCCGGTGCTGCCCCCCTTGCCGATCCAATATGCCGATTATTCTATCTGGCAGAGGAGTTACATGCAGGGGGAGGTGCTGAAGAAAGAGCTGGCCTATTGGCAGGCAAAGCTGGCGGGGGCGCCACCGTTGAATTTACCGACGGACTATACCCGTCCCGTTGTTCAACGCAGAAGAGGAAGGGGGATCGCGTTCCATCTGGACAGGCAATTGGTGGATAAGCTGAAGCAGCTTAGCCAGAGAGAAGGGGTTACGCTATTTATGACACTGTTGGCTGCATGTAAGATACTCCTATACAGATACAGCGGTCAAAAGGACATCAGCGTTGGAAGTCCGATAGCAGGAAGAGACCAACAGGAACTGGAGGGATTAATAGGTCTTTTCGTCAATACGCTGGTGTTGCGCGACGATCTTGATGGGAATCCCGGTTTTATAGAACTATTGCAGCGGGTGAAGCAGACTACGCTGGAAGCATATGAACACCAGGGAATACCATTTGGGAAAGTAGTGGAAGCGCTGGTAAAGCAGAGGGATACCAGCCGGAACCCCTTGTTCCAGGTGATGTTCGATCTAAAGAGTACGGAAGATATTTCCACGGTAAGCTTAAGTGGAATTGAATTGTCGCATGAGACCTCCCCGCATACTACCTCCAAGTTCGATCTGGGGTTCTCATTGGAAGAAAATGCCGGAAGAATAAATGGAGGAGTGGAGTATAGCACTGACTTATATGAAGAGCAGACGATCAGGCGGATGCTGAGGCATTATGAAGAGATCCTGCATTCAATTGCTGACGACCCCATGCAAAGGATCAATGATCACAGGTGGCTCACCGAAAACGAGAGGCGCCACCTTTTGGATAACATTAGCGGAAATGCCAGGAGAGAAAATGGAGTCACGCCATCGACTGTTTTTTCTTTGCAGCATCTGTTGTGGGGACGCTTAAGGACAGGAGCCGATGCCACGGCTGTCATATATAAGGAGAGGAAGATCAGCTATGCCGAACTGAGGGAACTGACATACAGGCTGTCCATTCACCTGCAAGAGCAGGAGGGGGTGATCAAAGGCGACCGTATAATAGTCCTGCTGGACAGGTCGGAATGGATGCTGATCTCGCTGCTGGCTATCTGGCAATGTGGTTATATCTATGTGCCGGTGGACAATAGTTATCCGGAAGACAGGATCAGGTTTGTCCTGGAAGATATCAGGCCAGCCCTTGTGATAACAGAAAGCTCCTTACTGGCACTGGTGGAATCATGCCAATTAAAGGGAATAACGATCACCTCTATGCCGGCTGTCTTTGGTGATGTTGCGGTACAAGCGGAAAAAAATGTACCTGCCGACAGTGATGAAGCATACATTATTTATACTTCCGGATCTTCCGGAACCCCCAAGGGAGTGGTGGTGACTCATGGGAATCTGAATAATTTTTTTGGAAACATAGTTGAAGGGTTCTCCGGACTCATCTATCCTGTCCTTCCATTTACGGCATCGAACGCATTTGATATTTCATTGTTTCAGTTGCTGACGCCGATAATACTGGGTGGTACGGTTGTTATCGTGGATAAAGATCAGCTGCAGGATCTGGATAAATTCGTAGATATATTGAAGGATGTTACGGTTATCGACACTGTACCGAATTTATACAGATTGATCGTGAACTATATTACCGAATCGGATCAGTCATCGTCTTTCAGGCATATTGAAAGGATATTCATCGGCGGAGATCATATCCCAGACGATCTGTTGCATAAATTATCGGAGATCTTTACTTCCGCCATCGTCACGGTGACATATGGGCCAACAGAAGGTACGATCTTTTGCACGCAAACGGATTATACGCCTTTATCCATTGGGCCTGACGGTAAAGGGTCGCTTATTGGCCGGCCGCTAAAAGGCACAGAGATATACATAGCAGACGGAGATCTTACATTGTTGCCGGTTGGGGTATATGGTGATATATACATCGGTGGAAAAGGTGTAGCAAAAGAATACTGGCAGCGACCTGCACTATCTGCGGAAAGATTTATGATGAATCCCTATGTTCCGGGAACAATTCTTTACCGTACGGGAGATATAGGACGTTGGACCAATAAGGAGATGCTGGAATTTAGAGGACGCAATGACGACCAGGTAAAAATCCATGGTTACCGGATAGAACTGGGTGAAATAGAGAACTGTTTGAGACAGCATGCGGCCGTTGCGGATGCCGTTGCAGTCCTGAAAGCTTCCGGCGGAATGGATAAGTCAATAACGGCCTATTATGTGGAAAAACCGCTTATACATGTTTGGCCCTCGATCTCGGAATACCTTGGCTATAATGATATAGCCTATTTTGCCATGAATAATGATGAGTTGAGGGCTGGCGCATATAAAAAGGCCATTCGTGAGGCGGTGAAAGATAAGATCGTCGTAGATGTGGGCACCGGCCCGGAAGCTATACTGGCGCAGTACTGCCTGGAAGCAGGCGCTAAGAAGGTATATGCGCTGGAGATATTGGACGAGGTATATCAGAAGGCTAAGGTGACGATAGGATCATTGGGCCTTGAGGATAGGATCATTCTCATCCATGGGGACGTGATGTCGATTGACCTGCCTGAGAAAGCAGACGTTTGTGTTTGTGCGCTGGTAGGTAATATGGGAAGCTCCGACGGGTGTATCCCCATTATGAACAAGGCCAGGACCTTTTTAAAAGATCCTGCCAATATGATCCCCTGCCGCAGCATTACACGTATTGCTGCAGTTGCCTGGGGAGAGAATGAAATAGCATATTCTTTTACAAAAACAGGTGCTTATTACCTGAACAATATTTTCGAATTGACGGGCCGGACGTTCGATCTGAGGATAGGGCTGCAGCATGTTTCGAAAAAACATTTGGTTACCACTTCTGCGATCTTTGAAGATCTGGATCTAAGGGCCTGGCAGTCGAATGATGATGAGCACGATATAGAAATGGAAGTAGTGGCAGGCTCGGCAATAAACGGCTTTTTGGTGTGGCTAAATCTGTATACCAATCCTACTACCCTGAATGATATCTTCGAAAGCCAGAAAAGTTTTTTGCCCGTGTATTTGCCGGTCTTCGATGGGGTGGTGGATGTACAGGCAGGTGATAGGATCCGGGCCAGGGTATGGAGGGTCATCGGGGAAGGGGGAATATATCCGGATTACGGAATTGAAGGTGAGGTGATCAGGCCCGGCAGGGAGACGATCTCATTCTCCTATTTTTCCGCCCGGCTCACCGGAATGTTGGGTCAAAATGCTTTTTACCGGCGCCTCTTTCCGGATGGTCAGTTTAAAATAAAAGAGCCAGTTTCGTCGCAGTCCCTGAAACAATTCCTCCGTTTGCAGCTGCCGGAATACATGGTGCCGTCTGTAGTGATGGAGCTGTCGGAGCTGCCGTTGACGGCCAATGGGAAAGTGGACCGGAAGGCGTTGCCGGACCCGGGGGCAGCCGTTCGTGCGGTCGGGGACTATGTGGGGCCGGGGACGGAGACGGAGCGTCAGCTGGCAGGGATCTGGCAGGAGCTGCTGGGCGTAGAGCGGGTAGGCATCGACGATAACTTTTTTGAGATAGGGGGCGATTCGATCATCACGATCC